>Ga0182008_10000132_pt1 | contig 56231 bp, 43 predicted proteins | sample Sormic07211129_1_FD_120482 | JGI IMG/M metagenome (GOLD analysis project Ga0182008, IMG submission 120482) | Rhizosphere microbial communities from Sorghum bicolor, Mead, Nebraska, USA - 072115-129_1 metaG | ecosystem: Host-associated > Plants > Roots > Rhizosphere | place: USA: Nebraska...
AGAGGCAGTATCTATCGGTCAATATACTTCACGAGTTATTTTGCCATCGGTCTACTCTCAATCCTTTTCACTTTATGCTTACTAAATTAAACATTGTAAACATAGGAGCCATCGGATCGAGATAACGACCATTCTATGAAAATCTGTCTATGGTGTCGGAATGGAAGGATCCTTAATGAGATTAATAAAATTATAAAGTAGCTGGCTGCTCCATTGGTTGTCCTAAGACTTTTCTGATTTCGTGCTCTACCTCCAGTGTTATCTCGTTCGGCGGTTTTAGCCCAGGCTCTATTGGCTTTAAAACTGTCCATTTCAAAGCATTTCCTGTGGTTAAAGGAAACGTACCAAATCGGACAATTTTCCACGAGTTTTCTATAGCCACCGGAACGATCAAAGCATTAGGCACCACTTTTAACAAGGTAGCGATACCACCAAATTGAAATGTTTTCAGTTGTCCGTCTTTTGCCCGGGTTCCTTCAGGGAAAATAACAGTACTCCAATTATTTTCTTTCATTCTACGGCCAAGTTTGATAATTTCAGAAATGGCCTGCTTGTTATCTTTCCGGTTAATATTTGCCCCGCCTCCTAAACGTAGGTTAATGGATATTGATGGAATACCTTTTGTAAGCTCAATTTTGGAAATAAATTTTGCGCTGTATTTTCTTAGGAACCAAATTAGCGAGGGGATATCGTACATACTTTGGTGGTTTGCTGCAAAAATTATAGGCCGATCTGTTGGAAGATCGTATTCATTTTTAAAACTGATTGAGTTAAAAAGAAAAAGCTGGCAATAGGTCAGAAAAAAATTAAGGATATCTACCGAAACCTTATGTGCTTTATAGCCAAAAAGCTTAAAACAAAGCCATTGGATAGGATGGAAGATACAAAGGGTTAATCCAAATAAAATATAAAATACAGGAGTTAAAATATATCCGAAAAGCTTACTCATCTGGTTGATTTAATGGATGGCAAAGATAATAATAAATTATGCTGGTTCTTTGAAGATATAGTTTTCTTCATACTTGATCTCAAACATTTTTAAGAAAAGCTTATATTCCTCAAGAAATGTCTTCTTTTTATGGTGTTGTTCCTGGTTTTGTATGTATTGAATAACCTGTTGGATATGGCTTTTTGAATAGGAAAATGCACCATAACCTTCTTGCCAGGCAAATTTTCCTGAGCAGAATCCCTGATCGTTTATCCATTTCGAACTTTCTGTTTTTACATTTTGGATCAGACTAGAAATAGATTGGTGTGGACTCATGCCAATAAAAATGTGGATATGATCGGGCATACAATTAATCTGGATCATTTTGTGGTTATTCGCCTGAAATATTCCAGTAATGTACTTCAGGAGCCTTTCTTTCCAATCTGCTTTGATTAATGCAGCCCTGAATTTGACTGCAAACACAAATTGAATATACAATTGGGTGTATGTATTTGGCATGGCTCTCTAAATTAAATCAACATTAATTTCCTCTGAAACTTAAATTCCTGGTTGTACTGTTTTCTAACTGGAATTTATTCTCGTAACTCTAAAAATTTTAGGATGATTTAATTTATGGAATTAGGTCCAGCGTTTTAAACAAGCCCTTTAAAGCGATGATACACTCTGTTCCTTATCTTTTGTTAAATTAAAAATTATTTTTCAATTTTCAAAAAACTAAGCCTTTTATTCGCACGAAACGTTCCCACGGAACGAAAATTTTAATTGTATTATTTTTCTACATAGGATTTGTTCCTACGGAACAGCAAATATTTAGTTGTTTAGCAGTTTAGCATTTGAGTTAATCTGTGAGCCAAGGTCTTGAATGGATGATGTCCCATCGGGCATATGCAAAGCTAAACCTTAATATGCCATGACACCCCGGTATTTGGTGATTAGCATTTGAGTTAATCTGTGAGCTAAGGTCTTGAATGGATGATGTCCCATCGGGCATATGCAAAGCTAAACCTTAATGTGCCATGAAACCCCGGTATTTGTGATTAGCATTTGAGTTAATCTGTGAGTTAAGGTCTTGAATGGATGATGTCCCATCGGGCATATGCAAAGCTAAACCTTAATGTGCCATGAAACCCCGTTATTTGGTGATTAGCATTTGAGTTAATCTGTGAGCAAAGGTCTTGAATGGATGATGTAACATAAGGCATATGCAAAGCTTAGCCTTAATGTGCCATGACACCCCGGTATTTGTGATTAGCATTTGAGTTAATCTGCGCCCCAAGGCCTTTAATGATTAATGTCCCATAGGGACATATGCTGGGTAGAAAAATATGGAATATTTTTTATGTTCCGTTAGGAACATTTGGTGGTTATGGCCATTACAATTCCCCATTTGTGATCATAAGCTTCGCTTTTAGGATTGCGGCTACACTCATCGAGTCGGTAATTTTCCCATCCAGTACCATTTGATAAACCTCGCTGAATGGCAATTTTTTGACTACGAGCTGTTCTGTTTCTTCGGGCATTGCAATACCCTGTATAAGACCTGTAGCAAGATAGATGATGCTTAATTCGTCGCTTACAGAATTTGAAAGGTGCATCCTTTGAATTTCTTTCCAGTTTCGGGCACTCATCCCCGTTTCTTCCAGTAATTCCCTTCTTGCACTTTCTAATGGTGCTTCGTGAAAGGGGCCACCACCTTCCGGAATTTCCCAACTATAGGCATTTAGCGCATATCGGTATTGACCAACCAACCAGGTGTTGTGGTTTTCATCTAATGGAAGAATTCCGATAGCCAGATGCTTAAAATGAACAGTGCCATAAATACCCTGGCCGCCAGATGGGTTAATAACCTGGTGTTCGGTTAACCGGATCCAGTTATTATCGTATTTTACTTCGCTTTCCAGCGTTTTCCAGGGGTTGATCTCTTCCATGATCGCAAGATAAGCAATCATCTTATTTTTATTGTGATGGTTTCTCCAATAGCAAAAAAAAAGCGCTTAGAAATCATTTCTAAGCGCTTTGGCTATTAAAATGAGCCTTCATCCGGACGATTGTCCTGCTCTTCTTTTTTCTTTTTGTTTGTGCCGGTAAATGTGGTTTTTCCAAAGCGATAAGAGAATGTTAAATTTCCCATTGTTCCCTGGAACTGGCGTTCAAAATCAACAATGGTGGCTCTATCTTCAGTGGTCATACTCCATCTCCTGGTATTAAATACGTCTCTAACATTGAAACTTAAAGATGCTTTTTTGTTTGGGAAATCATATTTGGCGCCGCCGTCAATTCCGTACATGGCATTACGTTTTCCCTGTGCCATCACTTCTGGTGCCCTGTAGTCGCCGCGCACCTGTACAGATAAATTTTTAACTACCGTTAAATTTCCGGTCAGGTTGGCATTCCAGCTAAAGCCGCTGCTTGATGGGATGTCAAACCGGGCATCACCAGCAAATTTTGCCTGGTACAAGTTTACGTTTGTGGTGAAATTTAAAGCTTTAATCAGGTCGAAACGACCTATTAATTCTAAACCACTGTTAATCTGGTTCGATAAATTTTGAGGGGTTGAAGTAATAATTCCATTAACCGGTGTACTTCTTACACGCTGGATCACATCATTGGTTTGACGGAAATACAAGCTTGACGTTAAGGTTACTTTTTTCCAGTATTTGCTATAACCTAACTCAAAAGAGTGTACATCTTCCGGTAATAAATTCGGGTTACCGCCTCTATAGTTTAATGGGTCAGAAACATCGAGGAATGGATTGGTATCCCACGGACGGGGACGGTTTACACGACGGGTATAACTCAATTGAAGCTGGTTGTCGCCTTTTAGTTTTTGCGTTAAGAAAACGCTTGGGTATATCCTTTTGTAGTGGATATTTCCCTCGGCAGTGGTTAATACATTGTTGGTATAGCCCTCTAAGTGCGTATCTAAACGTGCATCTTCTCCTCTTAAACCAATCTGGTAACCGAAATCCTTAATCTGGTTCTGGTAATTGAAATATAAGGCATGAACCTGATCTTTACTGTCAAAACCATTAATTAATTTATTATTGCTGATATAAATATTGCTATTCGTTAAGATCGAATCTGCGTATTGATCGTTTTCTCCTAAGCGGATCTGGCTACGGTAACCCACTTCAATTTTACCCGCTTTACCTACTGGCAAGGCATAATCCGTCTGGATATTGTAGTTGGTATTGTTACCGGTATTAAATACACGCTGTAAACTCAAAGTTTCATCAAGAGGCACGCCATTACGGTTAGTGGTAGTGGTACTGTAATACTGATCATTATTGTTGGTGCCATAAGAATAACCAAAATTAAAGGTCAGTTCTTCTTTCGGTTTCTTAAATTTCTGTACATAATCTAAATTTGCATCATAACTTGATCCGAAACCATCTGTTTTATTTGTTCTGTTGCTGAGTAAAACTGGCAATTGGTTTTTATCCAATTGTCTGATGTCGAGCAGATCGTTACGCTCGTTTTCTCGCGAGTTAAAACCACCCGATAAGCTGATTACACTTTTAGGGGCTAAATAATAATCTATACCTGCTTTGGCATTGTGTCCTTTATCCAATGAGTTGGAAGCTGTATTTTGGCTGGCAAACCTTGTTCTTAGTGAATCTGATTTATAGGTAATGTCCTGAAAACCGCCTCCAATACGATTGCCATAACGATAGCCATAGTTCCCATAAATATTGACCTTGCTGTTCTGAAAGCTTAAGTTGGTATTGGCATTATAGTTATCACGATTACCTGCAGTTAAGGCAACTGAACCGTTAAAACCAAGTTTTGTGTTTTTCTTAAGTACAATGTTAATAATACCCGACTGGCCTTCAGCATCGTATTTTGCGGATGGGTTGGTAATTACTTCAACACTTTCTATAGAGCTGGCCGGGATTGATTGCAGGATCTGTGCTACATTACCGCCGGCAATTAAAGATGGTTTGCCATCAATTAATACTTTAACGCCTGCAGAACCACGTAAACTCACGTTGCCATCCATATCAGTAGAAACAGAAGGAACATTCTGTAATAAATCACCAGCAGAACCACCTTCGCTGATTACACTCTGATCTACAGCGAAAACCTTTTTATCGATTCCCATCTGCATGCCTTGTTTTTGGCCGGTTATCGTAATTTCACTTAATACATTACCTTTTGCAGTATTCATTTTAATGTCGCCAAAATTTAAGGTGCCTGTGCTCGCCGTTATGGTTACATTATCCCTCACCATGGTTTGGTAACCAACAAAACTGATTTTAAAAGTAAAGGTTCCATTAGGAATATCGGTCATGACAAAAGCACCGTTTACATCGGTCTGGGCTATTTTGGCGTTTTTGGCCGTAGCTTTATCAATTAAAACCGCTGTAGCAAAGGGAATGGTTTCTTGTGTTTTTGCATCTTTGAGTACTCCGGTAATTTTTGCCTTTCCGCTTGTTTGTGCGAAAAGATTAAATGATAAGCTTAAAAGTAAAAGGGTAATCTGTATCGTTCTTGATTTTAAAAGTCTCATTAAAAATAAAATTTCGTGTGTTTTTATAAAGGGAGACAAAGTAACGGCAACTAAGTTTAATAAACGGGGCGTAACTATTTTATTACAGGTATTTTATAGTAATATTTTTGTGGGCAATTTGCAGGTCATGTTTAATCATTTGCAGTTTTCAACTTGCGGGTAGCAATAATAGAATATTACAATTGAACGATTTACAAAATGTTACTTTTGTTCATCACATTGAGCATAAATTAACAGATGAAAAAAATATTAATTGTTGATGATCTGCATCCTGCATTTAAAGAGCAGGCCATTGCCATGGGCTACCAGGTTGATGATGAGCCACAGATTACACGCCAACAAACTTTAGATAAAATAAAAGAGTATACCGGTATTGCCGTACGTACAAAGTTTCGGATTGATGCAGAAATTTTTGCTGCTGCAACAAATTTAAAGTTTGTGGCCAGGGCAGGGGCCGGTTTGGATAATATTGATGATAAAATTGCCTTTGAAAAAAATATAGCGTTAATTAATGCACCCGAAGGCAACTGTGATGCCGTTGGAGAACATGCTACTGGCTTGCTTTTAGCTTTGATGAATAACTTCCGCAGGGCGGATATGGAAATCAGAAATGGCGTTTGGGATCGTGAAGGGAACCGCGGTTATGAATTAAAAGGCAAAAAGGTTGGCATTATCGGTTACGGCCATATGGGACAGCGATTTGCCAAGAAACTGGCCGGTTTTGAGGTGGATGTGATGGCTTACGATAAATATAAAACAGGTTTTAGCGATGCTTTTGCGCGTGAGGTGAGTATGGAAGAAATTGTTAAATACGCCGATGTGCTCAGTTTGCATATTCCATTAACTGCCGAAACGAAGCAAATGGTAGATGATGAATATTTCTTTCATTTTAAAAAGCCAATCTTCTTTATCAATACTGCCAGAGGTGAAATTGTAAATACCGATGCAGTGCTGAATGCACTTAAAAACGGAAAAATTTTAGGCGCCGGATTGGATGTGCTGCAAACGGAAAAATTCCCGGCTTTGGGCGAACAGGCCTGGTATGAAGAATTAAAGCATAACAATCAGGTTATCTTAACACCGCATGTGGGTGGCTGGACGTTTGATTCGTACCGTAAAATTTCGGAAGTTTTGGCCGAGAAGTTAAAGGGGCTTAATTTTTAGCTGGCTGATTACAGCAGGTTTACTAACACCTGAGTTCGATTATTAATATTGCTTTAAAAGTCCTCAGTTTAGATTTGTCCATTCAGATCCGTCACCCGAATTTATGTTAGGGGCTTTCATGCTAAAAAGATGCTGAAATAAATTGAGCATGATGAATAGATCTAAACTGTTAGCTTTTAAAGGAGTGATTTTTAATAAATTGTTATCGAATTTAGGTTAACAGATTCCGAAGTTTAATCGAAAAGACATTGCTTCATTTGGCATGCCTTTGTTAAATAAACCTGATAGAACGGAAAGCCCGGAGCGCAGCGAGGACTTGGAGGGATAGCAGGGCTTTCGGAACCGAAGCACAACCGAACCCTGCTTTTCAAATCATCACCTATAAAGACCTATGAGGTTTTTAAAACCTCATAGGTTTGGAAGTCGGGGAGAAAAATAAGGAAATCTCCATTTTATTTTCCTAAATTGGCTATAATCTAACCAGTTTTATTATGCCGAAAGATCATTTATATTCGACCACCGTTACCTGGACGGGCAACAAAGGATCAGGTACAATGGATTACCGTTCGTACGACCGTGATTATGTTATTTCAGTAAAAGGGAAGGCCGATATTGCGGGTTCGTCTGATTCTGTTTTTTTGGGTGATAAATCCAAGTATAACCCGGAAGATTTGTTGTTAGCGTCTATATCCAGCTGCCACATGCTCTGGTATTTACACTTATGCGCTCAAAACGGGATTGTAGTTATTGATTATAAAGATGAAGCGGTAGGTACAATGGAAGAGTTGGCTGATGGAAGCGGCCGTTTTAAAGAAGTTACCCTGCATCCTCAGGTTTTAATTGCCGATCAGGCACATTACGGACTGGCAGAATCGCTACATCATGAAGCCAATAAAATGTGTTTTATTGCCAATTCTTTGAATTTTCCGGTTAAACATCTGCCGGTTATCAGTTATTAGTTTGCAATTTTCAATTGGCAATTTTCAGTTGGCGCTTTCATACAGCCAACTGAAAATTGTCAACTGTTAACTATTTCGCTTCCCAAACATTGTCTTTTGGCGTGGCATCTACATAAATGCCATTATCTAAAGTAACCGATTTTACTTTTTTAGCTGTATTCAGCAAGATGCTTAGCTCTTTTTGATTGGCTTTCCAAACTGCCGGACTTTTGTGCAAGGTTTCTGTTTTTCCATCGGTATAGGTAACAACCACATCAAACGGGATGGCAAATCCGCCCACATTTTTAACTGTTACGGTTGATTTTCCTTTTGCTGGTGTTACTTTGCTAATGGCTAAATCGAGATAATTATTTGTGAAGAACCAGTTCTGGAAAAACCAGTTTAAATTCTGCCCGGAACCTGCATTCATGGCGTTAAAATAATCCCATGGAATAGGGTGTTTGCCATTCCAGTTACTCATATAGGTGTGCAGTGCTTTTTTAAACAAATCATCCCCCAACATATCTTTAAGCGCCAGATAGGATAATGAAGCTTTCCCATAAGAATTATTTCCATAACCTGCGCCTGAAACCTGATCAGACATGGAAATGATGGGCTGATCTTCTTCTGTAGATTTATCGTTGATATAGTTGTTCACTCTAAATTTCCTGTAAAAATCGTCTGCAGCTTGTTTGCCATGCTCAGCAATGCCGATTAAATATTCGAATGTAGTAGCCCATCCTTCGTCCATATAGGCGTAACGGGTCTCATTAATGCCCATATAAAAAGGGAAATAAGTATGTGCCACTTCGTGATCCTGAACCAGTTGTGCAAATATAGGATCCCCAAATTGCGAATCGTTCACCATCATCGGATACTCCATATCTGCAAAGCCCTGAAAAGCAATGGTTTTTACATAAGGGTAGGGAATGCCTGGCCAATTGTTCGAAAACCAATCTAAAGCATTAAGGTTGTATTTAACCGAATTGATAAAGTCCCTTCCTGTAATTGGGTTATAGGCAGCCTGGGCACTGGCGCGGCGGTTTGTTTTTTTATCTACAATTACGCTGGCACCATCCCAAACGTAGTGGTTGCTCAAGGCAAAAGTTACATCGGTAATGTGTTTTACGGCGAACTTCCAGGTATTCCAGTCTTTTTGCTGGGTTACTTTACCATCTTTCATCTCCTGCGCTGTAGCAATATGGATTACTTCATCTCCATTATATGATTTTTTTAAACGTGCAGAAATTTCCGGTTGTAATACTTCATCCGGATTCAGGAAATCGCCGGTTGCGTATACCACATAGTTTTTAGGCGCTTTGATCGTAAATTCGTAACCATTAAAGTCGTTGTAGAATTCAGCCCTATCGGTATGTGGAATGCGGTCCCAGCCGTTATAATCATCATATACCGATATACGCGGGTAGCTGTAAGCCACAAAGAATGAGTTTGGGTCAATCTGTCCCTCTCGTCCGCTTTCTTTTGATAAAGGATAGTCCCACTCTATTTTAACCGTAATTTTGGATTTTGGTAATAAAGGTTTTTTCAGCGTTACATTACCAACTGTCCCCCAGTTTTTGCTGTCCACCTTATATTTCTGCCCATCTACCCAAAAAGCCGTAATATTTAAACCTGTACTTAAAAAATCTTCACTCACAGCTCCGCTTCTTGGCGAGGTGGGTTTATGCAGGTTGTTAACAAAGCGGATGGCCAGGTTTTTCAGGGTATCGGAACTGTTGTTGCTATATAAAATTTCTTCTTTACCGCTAACCACTTTGGTTTCGGCATCTACCTGAATATCCATATTATATTTACCATGGTTTTGCCAATAATTTGGACCAGGTTTCCCATTAATAGCACGCGTACCTTTCGCATAGGCAGCTTTAATATTCCGGGGCATGTAAAGTTCCTGTGCAGAAACCGTATAACCACTCAGGCAAACGAGGAGGGCAATAGAAAATAACTTTTTCATTTTTTAAGAATAATTTAAGCTAAAATAAAACTAATGATTGAATTTTGAATGTTTGTACGAATGAATGTTACGTATCTGGTTAGTTTTGCCGAGAAAGTAAACAGGTTGGTGTAAAAAGAGATCAGGAAATCTAAAAATCCGTTAAATCTTAATCTTTTATTTGCTTTTGTAATTTCCACATTTTATCTTCGTTATAATTGAAGCAAGACTATGTAGCAAACCAACTATATAGTCTTGTTTGTTTTTTATAGCGTTTGAATAAAATTAATAGAGCAATGACAGAGGTAACATACTATACTCAAGAAGGGTTAGATAAATTAAAAGAGGAAGTTCATTATTTAACTACCACCGGTCGTCAGCTAATATCTAAAGCAATTGCAGAAGCAAGGGATAAAGGTGATTTATCGGAGAATGCCGAATACGATGCTGCTAAAGAAGCGCAGGGATTGCATGAAGCAAAAATAGCAAAATTAAAAAACACATTGGCAAATGCCCGTTTAATTGATGAGTCTAAATTGGATTTATCGAAAGTGCTGGCATTATCTATTGTAAAAATAAAAAATGTTAAAAACGGTGCAACCATGACTTACCAATTGGTAGCCGAAAGTGAAGCCGATTTAAAAACCGGAAAAATTTCTGTTAAATCGCCAATTGCACAAGGTTTGCTTGGTAAATCGGTAGGCGAATTCGCCGAAATTGAAGTACCTGCAGGTAAAATGCAGTTCGAAGTTTTAGAGATCTCCAGATAAGCGGATAGCGTTTGGCGATAAGCGTTAATCGCCCACCGCCAAACGCTTACCTTAAACGCCCGGCTCCTTACACCTTCCACCTTTTAACCTTCCACTTTATGACTATCTTTTCTAAAATCGTTGCAGGTGAAATCCCTGCTCATGTTGTTGCTGAAACTGTAGAATATTTAGCATTTTTAGATGTTTCGCCATTAACGGCCGGCCATGTGCTGGTGATTCCGAAAATTGAAGTGGATTACCTCTTCGATATGGAAGAAGATCTGTATGTTGGTTTATGGATGTTTGCTAAAATTGTGGCAAAAGGCGTAAAATTAGCTTTTCCATGCAAAAAAGTGGGCGTTTCAGTAATTGGATTGGAAGTGCCGCATGCGCATATTCACTTAATTCCAATGAATAACGTGAGCGATATGAATTTCAGCAAAGAAAAATTAAAGCCAAGTAATGAAGAACTGGCTGAAGCCGCTGAAAAAATTAAACAAGCCTTACTAGAGGTATAAAAAAGGCCGGCTGCGAAAACCCAGCCGACCATTCGATATTAACCTTACCGCAATACTTTTATTGTGCCGGAGCGACTGTTGTAGCGGTTGAAACATAAGGCCAAACTGAGCCCGGAGCTGCCGTTCCCGGGATAGTAATTCCTTTATTATCACCTCTTTTTATATCAGATACAAAATAATACAATGGCCATCCTTTGTAGGTAAGCTGTTTTTTGTTAACGCTGGCTACGGTAATTACGCTAAGATCAGTTTTTGCAATCACTGATGGAACATTGAGTATCTCGGAAGTGTAAACTGGCCAGATTCCTTCTTGTGTTACACCTTTTGTATAGGTATTTAGCCCATTTTTATCTGGAGCAAAAGCATAAAGTGTTCTGCCAAATGCATCTGTAAAGTATTTGGTAAGGCCAGTTCCTTCTACATAAGCACTGGTGTAACTTTTGGTATCAGCACCTACCAGTTGTGCATTGGCCAACATCAAAGCATAATCAGGTTTGGCCACAAACCAAATGCCTCCTACTCCATCACCTTTAATATCTCCTTTAGCGGCATCGCCAGCAAAATAATAAAGCGGATAACCGCGATAAGTACTCTGTTTACGGCCATCGGCACGGGTAACTTCGCCAACTTCGGCTTTGTTCAGGTTTAAGTCTGTACTGGCATCTGCAGCATAATAAAGTGGCCAGGTGGTTTCGCAACCACCTACGCAGGTTGGCATACCAGCAGCATCGTTAGCAAAAAAATATAAGGTTTTGCCGTCTTTATCTGTTAACACTGATCCGAATTTGGCATCGGTTGCCAGTTGGATTCCTTTATTGTTGTTGGTTGTTGGAGTTGTTGGCCCGTCTGAACTGCTTTTTTTGCAGGCAGTAAATACTACAGCTATACAAAGTACAGCCAATAGACTTCTATTTAAGTAGATTAGCATAAGATTTTTTGTTTTTAGTTTTAACTTTAATAAAAATTGATATGCCGGTATTACGCCCACAAGTTTTAAATGGTTGCTTCCATAATGGAATTTTTAAGCAAAATGGATCATAAAAATATTTCTAAAAAATTGATTTTTGAAGCAACCTTTCATTCTCCTCACCGTAATGTACTTTGAAAGGAGAGTTTGTGACCGCTAAGCGCGACAAAGAAGATATTCTTGTACAAAAGTATATTCAAGGCTGCATTAGAAATGAAAGAGATAGTCAAAAAGCGCTATATCAACATTTCTATAGCTTTGCTATGGGGATCTGTTTGCGTTATGCGAACGATCGGTTGGATGCTGCGGGAATTTTAAATGACGGTTTTTTTAAAGCTTTTAAGAACATTGCCAAATATGAACCTAGCAAAGCTTTTTTACCCTGGCTTGGGCGCATCATAACCAATACGGCTATCGATTATTATCGGGCCAATCTAAAATTTGCAGATCACGTGGATATTATTGATTATGAAAATGTAGCGCAGGTGAGTTCTGTATATGATCGGTTGGCTTACCAGGATTTATTGGCACTGGTGCAGGAGTTGAGTCCGGGTTACCGTACCGTTTTTAACCTGTTTGCCATAGATGGTTATACACATGAAGAAATTGCGGAAATGCTTGGTATATCGGTAGGTACATCAAAATCAAACCTGTTTAAAGCAAGACAAAAATTACAGGAAATGCTAAAAGCTACGGAAACGAAAACTTACCAGGTAAGGGGTTCGGAAGTAGACAGGAACCTTCTGCAGGTAAGGTTAAATACAAATATGCAATGAAAGAGGGAAAAGATATAGATAAATTATTTAAGGATGGATTGGAAAATCCCGACCTTCCTTTTAATGATTTAGATTGGGATAATCTGGAGGAGAGATTGCATCCATCACCCAAAAGGAGGGTAGTGCCACTCCTGTGGTTAACTGCTGTGGCTGGTATAGCTGCATTGTTGCTGGTGGTGTTTTTGTTGGCTAAACCAAGTGCTGATCAGTCTGAAAATAAGCTGGTTAAAGCAAAGATGGAAAAAAATAAAAATACTGATAAGCCATTAAATGATACACCCAATTTAATTAAAAGGCCAGCAGATGAGACTACTTCTGCCGAAAATGGGAGAGGGGGGGTATTGGCTGGTAATCACAACATGAGCAAGGCCACCGATATCCAAAAGCGAGCTGAAACACAGTTTACACAAACAATTGCGCCCAAAATTTTGGAAATTGGCCGTGATAATAGTAACCAATTGGTTAATGTAATTCATTCACCGGAAATAAGGACTGAAACGGAACCAATAGAATTTGAAGCGCAAAAACTTGTACTGGCTCTTGGTCATGGTAAGTTGGCAAAAGTTAAAGCTCCGGTTTTTAAGAAAAAATCTCGGTTTATATTAAGTATTCTGGCTGCGCCCGATTTCACGAGCGTGCAGAAATCGGGGCAAAGCAGCCTAAGTGGCGGTTTTGGCCTGGAGGCAACCGTAACCCTCACCAAAAAATTAAGTGTTACCACCGGAGCATCTTATGCAAAGAAAATTTACAATTCAGATTTTAGTTTATATAAACCCAATACATCCTATGTATTTGGCATAACACCAACAAATGTCCATGCCAATTGTGATGTACTGGATATTCCGATCAATTTAAACTATCAAGTTTTTGATAACGGGCGGAATTCCATTTCTGTAAGTACCGGCTTATCCAGTTATTTAATGCTAAAAGAAAAATATAGCTATTCTTACTCAGGTACTTATCAGGGTCCGCAGGATTTTGAGGTGAGAAACGAGAACCAGCATTATTTAGGTGTTGCCAATGTTGGTGTGGAGTTTCAGCACAAAATCAATCATAATTTAAGCATCAGTGCTAAACCTTTTATGAAAATTCCGTTAACCAACATAGGTTATGGCAATACCAGGCTATCATCAACCGGTGTGGCTGTTTCGGTAAATATGAATTTGTTTAGAAAGAACTAATGTTTAATGTTTCGAATGGGATCTGGTAAAGGCACAAAATCTGTTTCTCCGGGTACAGGTTTAAAGGTTTGTTCCAGCCACTTTATTTTAGCTTTTTCAATTAATTCCCTGTCAGAGGCTACAAAGTTCCAGTAAATAAAACGTTCTTCAGGAAAAGGTTCTCCTCCGAAAATGTAAACCGTGGTGTTTGCATGCATGGTAAATTGGCACAGTTTGGCATCGTTGGCAATTAAAATTAAACGCGGTTCAAAAATATTTCCCTCACTTTCAATTGCCCCCTCTAAAATGTAAAGTGCACTTTCGCCAAATAAGTAATCACCAATGTTTACCTGTTGTTGTTCAGTGCTTTTTAATTCTAAAAAGTACAAAGGACTATATACCGGAACAGGAGATTGATGACCAAAAGCTTCTCCGGCAATTAATTTAAATTGAACGCCATCCTGGGTCCAGCCCGGAATATCTGCTTCTTCCACATGACAAAATTCAGACTCCATTTGTTCTAGCGTTTTGGGTAAAGCCACCCAGATCTGCAAGCCATGGAGCATTTTATCAGTATGTCTCAGGTATTCAGGGGTTCTTTCTGAGTGTACAATACCACTGCCAGAAGTCATCCAGTTTACCTGCCCGGGTTTAATTACAATATCCGATCCCAAACTGTCTTTATGTGTAATCTCGCCTTCGAACAAAAAGGTTAAGGTAGATAAGCCAATGTGCGGATGGGGTGGAACATCGAGGTTTTCGTGATCACTCATTGCAGCAGGCCCCATATGATCAATAAATGAAAATGGGCCAACCATGCGTTTCTCTCTGAAAGGCAGCAATCTGCCAACCATAAAATTGCCAATATTGGCGGGCCTTTCTTCGATAATGAGTTTGATGTTAGACATGGATGAATAATTTTTTGTCGATGTGAATTTATGGAAAAAGTGCGGGATTTATGTTGAAATTCTATTCGTCACGTCATTATAAGCGAAGTGCAACGGTGTTGGGGGTTTAGAGGGTGCTGTAAAGCAAATATCTGTCTTGATAGATCTTTCCTTTGCCTGTGCGCCATAGGCGGGCATTTCGCTGCAGTTCAGTCGAGATGAAGAAACCGGGAGTATTCTGCTCTGGTCGCGCGCCTACAACGGGCAGGGGTTTAGGTGGCTACGACATTGCTACTGTAAGCAGTAAAATAAACCCGACCGACAGCGTTATCCCGACTTTTTCAGTCGGATTAAGCAAAGGGCGGGGCTGGAGCAACCGAAGTAGCACAGGCATTGCTTTCCTAATTATTCAAAAAAGATTCCGTGCCTTAAGTGTTTCCTTAGCAGAAAAATTATTATGTGCAATTGGATGTTACCATTTGACAGGCTAAAAATGGTATTCAGAAATTAAAAAGAGCGCAAATCCACAATTAAGATATGTGTCAGATGGTAACTCTGATACCCCCAGAAACTAAAAAAGCATCCCTTTCGAGATGCCTTTCCAAATTTAAAAAGAAAAATATGGTTTTTTATACCAATTCCATTAAAGCTTCTTTGCTAAAGCCTTTCAGTTCTTCCATGCGGTTATGTTTAATTTTTTCTACCCAGTTTGGATCTGCTAACAGCGGGCGACCAACAGCTATTAAATCGAAGTCGCCACGGTCCATTCTGCGTACCAGTTCATCTAACGAACTTGGCTGTGAACTTTGACCTGCAAAAGCACCAAAGAAATCGCCATCCAAACCAACTGATCCTACCGAGATGGTTGTTTTTCCTGTTACTTTTTTGGCCCATCCTGCAAAATTTAAGTCAGAACCTTCAAACTCGGGCTCCCAGAAACGGCGTTGTGAACAATGGAAGATATCAATTCCGGCCTCTGCCAGTGGTGTTAACCATTGTTCCATTTCCTGTTCGTTTTTGGCCAGTTTGAAATCATAAGCTGCGGGTTTGAATTGTGATAAACGGATAATTAAGGCGAAATCATCACCAACCCTTTTTCTTACCTCTTTAATAACTTCAACTGCAAAACGGGTACGCTCGGCTAGGGTTTTGCCACCATAAATATCGGTGCGGTTATTGGTTGCATCCCAAAAGAACTGATCGATCAGGTATTGGTGTGCACCATGTATTTCAACCGTGTCGAAACCTAAAGCTTTCGCATCAGCTGCTGCCTGACCAAAAGCAGCAATGGTATCGGCAATAGCAGCATCTGTCATCGGTACACCGTTTTCGAAACCCGGACTATTAAAAGATGACGGGCCTTCAAACGGAGCACCCGGCAACCAGCCAGATGCATGGTTTGCATGAATACCCTGGTGCCAGATCTGCGGACCCATTTGCCCGCCAGCCTGGTGAACTTCGTTAATTACCTGCTGCCATCCTGCTAAAGCTTCGGTACCGTAAAAATGTGGAATGTTAGGGTCTGAAGAAGAGGATGGGCGGTTGATTACCGTTCCTTCTGATAAAATTAAACCTACTTCTCCGGCTGCTCTTTTTGTATAGTAAGCTGCAACCTCAGGTGTTGGTACCCCACCGGGAGAGAATGATCTCGTCATAGGCGCCATAACAATTCTATTTTTGATATTTAATGTTTTAAGGCTAAATGGCCTAAATAAACTATCTGTGTTCATATGTTTCTAAATTATAATTCGGTATTGATGATATTGCTTAATTTTTTTAAACCTTCTTGATTGCGTTTGTAATAAGTCCACTGGCCCACACGTGTGGAGTTGATCAAATCAGCACGTTGTAAAATCGACAGGTATTCTGAAATGGTACTTTGGGATAAGCCACTTTTAATCTGGATCTGCCCAACACAAACACCAACATTTTCAAAATCGGCATTTGGCTGTTCTGGAAAATGTAGTTCAGGTTCTTTTAACCACGTTAAAATCTGCAAACGTGTTTTGTTAGAAAGGGCTTTAAATATTTCTACTTGATCCATGATGCAAATGTATATCGACTTTTCCCGATATACCAATTAAAAGGGTAAAGTTTACAATTGGATGTAAAACTTATGTATGGATAAAAATGGAGTATGGTAAATTCTGAGAATTAAAAGATGCTTCGCTTTGCTCAGCATGACAACGGAGAGTAACCGGAAAAAAAGCTCAAAAAAGAACGGGGATAAATCATACCGACCTATCCCCGTCATCTAAATTAACGCTCTCATATATATAAACAACCAAAAAGGTGATTTATTATACCTGATGTAAAATATTTTTATTTTTTTATTGCAGGCTTTTTTGCTGCAACTTTTGTTTTCTCTTCGGTTGCCGGAACGTCTGCTGTTGCCTCGGCTTTTTTCTTTGTAGGCGCTTTAGCTTTTTTAATTTCTACCGCAGGCGCTTCAACTGTTTCTGCCCTCTTTTTAGCAGGTGTTTTTGTCTTTTTATCAACGGCAGGCGCTTCTTCAGTTACAGCTTCTTTCTTCTTGGCAGGTGCTTTTGCTTTTTTTACTTCAGTTTCAGGTGCCGCAGCAACAGTTTCTGCTTTAGTATCAACTGCTTTGGGCGTATCGTTTTGTTGCAGGTAGTTTGCCAGAATTTGTCTGATATACACCTCTGGTTTAGGCATATTGATGATTGTACCTGGTTCTTTATCCTGAGATTGTTTGATATAAGCTGACTTAATTTTGCCCCAATCTTTCGAGTAAAGTTTGATAAACATTTCTACAAATTGTTCGTCTGTATATTTTTTAGGCAACCTGCCCAGCACTGCCTGAATTTTTTCTTCTTTTCTATGTAATACCGCCATGGATTTTATTTTGAACAAAGATAGCCGAATTTTATCATTATCAGTTTTTTGCTTTTTTAAGTGAAATGGATGGTATAGCGCGTTGGCTTTGGCCCTCTACAATTAAACTGTTATTTCGGCTGCGGCCGATTCAGTTTTTCTGTTCTTAACCAGGCGTTCGCGGTGTTTTAGTCCCCAATCTCTTAATTCATTAATGACCCGATCAAGCGACTCACTGTAGGGCGTAAGTTCGTAAGTTACGGTTACAGGCGTGGTAGAAAATACTTTTCTCACCAGAAACTCATTTAATTCCAGGTCTTTAAGTTCTTTTGATAATATTTTAGGCGTATTTCTCCAAGTGATTTCTGAATCTCATTAAACCGCTTTGGCCCATCCTGCAAGGCAATAATTAATGGAAACTTCCACTTCCCATTTAATACGTATAGGGCATCTTTTACGGCATTTAAACTTGCCGTACAGGTTTCTTTATTATGGTGTTGTTTTCTTGGTACCATTGTACAAAGATACATGCTTTCATAAAGGATAGCGCTATCTTTTTGGATATTAATACCTTTAAGATAGTTCAAGATAAATAACGGTTCTAATGTTATGACAAACAGTAGTTAAACATCAGTTATTATCATTTCTTCCAGCCTTTTTGCATTTTTTTGTAGGCTTTTTTGCTGATTTTCGACTTTTTCTTTGATCTCGATTTGCCTTTTTTCTTTCGGGCATTAATGTTGTTTACCAATGAGTTTTTAACGCCCAGCTTATTCTTTTTTTTGCCTTTCTTTTTATCCTTTTTCTTTTTACTTTTTTTCTTCTCTTTTGCCATAATGTAACTTATTTATTCATTTAACAACGAACTGTATAAAAAGGTTCGGGTAAAAATGGTGTAATCAGAAAAAGTGTTCACATAATGCTTATCGTTCAGATCAGAAACTGGTTATGCAAGGAGATTTGGTTCCGCATTTATCGCATTTCTGTTTCAGACTTGAAGGAGGTATAACCAGGCATCGTCACCAATTGGTCTTTAACAAAAAAGCACCAATCTAGTAAGACCGATGCTTTTAATACTGTTTATTGAACTTTTTTTGGTGGAAGATCGAATGCGATAGCTTCGTGCTCAAAATGCCCGTTATGTGCGCCGTCGCAAAAAGGCTTGTTTTTGGATAGACCACAACGGCAGATCGAAACCACTTCTCTGCCCTGTAGGCCATAAGCATTACCGTTTCTATCTACTATTTCGAAATCGCCCTCTATTTTAACAGAGCCGTTATTGTTAATGGTAAGTTTTGTTTTAGACATCATGTATTAGTTTGTCACAAAACTAAAGCTTAAAAATGTTAATTTTTAAGCGGTTTTCTATTTAGAAACATTCTCTTCTTGCTTTAAACCTCTTTTTTGATGACATAGGCAATCATATCTGTTCTGATTTCAAAACCAAGTTTTTGGTAAAGTTTAACAGCGCCTTCATTGTCATTTCTAACATGCAGAAAAGGTGTTTCCAACCGGAGCAATACCCTTTTAATCTGCTCTTGTAAAATTTTGAAAGCATAACCCTTGCCTAAATGATCAGGGTGTGTACAAACGGCACTTATTTCACGATATGGACTCGGAAAAAAGCGGTGACCTGCCATTGCAGCTAGTTTTCCAGCTACAAATATGCCGGTGTAATTACTGAGTTCAATGGTTCTGGCGAGAAATGGTCCAGGTTTAGTCAGTTCTACCAGACCGATCATTTCATTAACATGTTTTAGCTCCAGTTCTGTTATGCCATTTGCATCTGTTAACGGTATTTCTTTGCCCCGAAAAATCAATTGAAACATGTTAATTTGGTTCAGCAGTTTCCATTGTCCAGGTATGTCGACCGGTGTTTTAGAGAAAAATACGAAAAGACTTTCTGCCGGGCTGATTTGATAAAGGGTATTTAAATTCTCCTGCGAATTATCTTTTAAGCCGGCAAATGCGGTGATATCTTCAATATAATATTTTACCTCATCAGTACCTTTTGAGATATGGCTATGCCCGGATGTTAAGGCATGATAGATCGGATTGTCGAGTAGATGTTCCATCCCGGCAAAGATATTAAATGCTTAATCAGGCGGAGGTAAATTTATGCAGATTAACAGGCTCCCATTTTTAAAGCGATACAAAAAAATAACCCGCGGTTTTTAATCGCGGGCATCTGAGCATGCTGTTAATTACTAAACTATGTTTATTGATTTGATCCCGATCGAACCAGTTTTAATAGTGATTCTACAGGTACTGTATTTTTTACCACCATCTGTACACTGGGGTTCATTTCGCTATGGGTAAACATTTTGGTATTGGAAACCGTACCAACCACATTTCCATTACTATCCATTACCGGGCCACCGCTGGATCCGGTTGCATAATCTGCAGAAATAGTCATCATTTCACGGAAAAATTTCTTGTCATGTTCACCAGCTTCTTCCATATACTTATTGGTTACTATACCTTGGCTGAAAAAGTAGTGCATGCCTTTCGGGTGGCCTAATACATATACTTCATTACCCACCTTGCCAGCTTCAGCTAATGGTAAAGCAGGAAATTTTTCCCCTTCAGTTACTAATTCAAGTATCGCCAGGTCATTCGTTTTTGAACAGGAAAGTATGCTTTTTACTGCGTAGATCTTTCCATTTGCCATCCTAACGGTAAGTCCGAGCGGCTTGTTTCCATCTTTGATATTGGCATACATAGCGGCTACATGATAATTTGTGACCACAATGCCTTTTGGATCTATTATGTACCCTGAAGATTCACTGATATGGGAATTGCTACATCTTGGACAGAGGTAGGCAATGCCAACTGTTACTGTTGCAGGCTTTGCCCTTTCATAAATTTCATTTCCGCTTTGTACGCTTTTGTTGGGTTTAACCAGATTCAGGTTAATGGCATTTGTGTTTTCAGCCAGTTGGCTTTGCGCATCTGTGGCTGTAATGGTTTTCACCCGGAGGAATAAAGAATCTAAAGACTTTTGGTAATCCGTTAAGATTTTTGCGTCGTCGGTAAAGGTTTGGGCATAGCTTGAGCCAACAGTAAAGATTATTCCAATTACAATACCCAAACCCTTTTTAAGTGCTTTTTTTGCTAACATTTCCAAAGTTTTTTAACCGTGATTTATTTAACGGGTGTTTTTGTCACAATTTCGGCCTTACGCTGATAGTCTTGTGCCTCCCTTTGATAAGTTTTAGCCACGCCACTAAAATACTCCTGGATAGCCGTTTTCTGGGCTGTAGAAGCTTTATCCATTTTCTTCATTAGAATGCCATCTAAAATCCCCTTAAATACATCTTTATTAGGAATGAGCGCAATATTTCGTTTGTAGTAGCCGATTAACCCGTCCAGGTCCTGGTTTGCAACATAAAGGGCGATTCTGGCCATATGCGATTCAGGTTTATCTTGTGGTAACTTCAGCAAGGCTAAGGTGTAGGCTATTTCTTCCACTTCCTTAGGCGTGTAGAAGATGTTGTAGCGGGCGCCGGTTTCGTTGGCAATCTGGTACATGTCTTTGCGGATTTTATCAAAAATGATCCTGTTTGTAACTTCCGTACCCCAGAATGCATCTATATTCGATTTTTCCAACATCAGCTTCCTGAAGAAAGGACTACCGAACTTGGTGATGCCAAAAGCCAATTCAAGATAATCTTTGCTGAATCGTTCAAAATCCTGCGCGTTATCAAACAGTTCTTCCAGTACTGGTGAAGGATCTTGTGAGCTTTGATAAAGTGCCAAGGCATAAGGAAATCCAGTAGCCATACCTTTTTTCTCTTCGTAAGCAGCTTTTAAACCAGCCAGGGAGTTTTTAGGATCCAATGCACTTTTTACCTTTTCTATAAATTCTTCAGCTGTTGCCTTACCTACCACCCTATTGATTTCCTGACCTTGAGCATTTAAAATGAGGAAGGTAGGATACGCCGTTACATTGTATTTTTTCCCAATCTCCTTGCCTTCGCCCTTTTCCATGTCAAATTTAACTGATACAAATTTAGGGTTGAAGTAGTCACCCGCTACTTTTTTAGGAAATTCCTGTTGAGACATTTCCAGACATGGTATACACCAGGTGGTATAACAGTCTACTAAAATCAATTTTGGTTCAGCCGGATTTGCTGCTTTGCCCATCGCCACAGCAAGGCTGGTTGATTCGAAATTTATTCCCTGCGCCAGGACTATTTGTACATTTAAAATACAAATGATAAAAAAAATGAATTTAAAAAATTGTTTCATGTGTTTTCTCTTATAATTTCGATTCAATAAGGGTCTTTAATTTGGGGTCTGAAGGGCGAGGAGCGTTAAAGCTTACGGTTTTACCATTTTTGTCAAAGAGAATAAACCTTGGTATTTCTGTTGTTTCGTAATCTGTGATGATCGGACCTTTATTGTTAGAGAAGAGGTGTAGGCCGGATAGTTTTTTCTCCGCTACCATTTTCTGCCATTTAGCCTGATCAGTATCGATAGATAAGCTAATAAAAACAACATCTTTGCCTTCCAGGGATTTTTCCAGTTCCTCCAATGCAGGTTGTTCTTTTAAGCAAGGCGCACACCATGTTGCCCAAACATCGATCAACACCACTTTGCCTAGGTTTTCTGACAATTTGTGCATCTTCCCGCCCGCATCAGGGTAAGAGAAATCGATCCAATCTCCACCAGGTTGTTGCATACGGCCCCTTTTTAATAAAACGTTCAGCTTTTCGCGCTGCTCCTTAGTCTGCATATATTGCTCATTATGCTCCAGGTATTGAACATAGTTCATGGTGGCGCCTCTTTCTGCATTTGCCAGAATGAATTTTGCTTTCAGCTCTTTATTAGAAATCTCGGGAATAAGGAAGTCTGCAGCCATTCCTTGTTTAACATTGTAGATGATATGTTTTACGAAGGCGAAATACAGCATATAATGATAGCCCATAGGCAGGTTCCAGATATTGGCATCGTTCCATTTTTCATCATTATAAAATTTTACCAGGCTCTCAGGATATTCCTCTTTTTTACCAATGTTTAAACCGGAAGCAGTGGGAATGATCACATCATATTGATAACTGTAAGTTAAAAAATATTTAGCCTGTTTATCGAAGGCTGTATTTCCGGTATTGATATTTTTAATAAACTGCTCAACCGGCACTTTCAACGAGTCGATAATTTTGAGATACCCGGCAGAAGGCAACCTATAACCATCTTTCGTATAGCCATAACGTCTAAGTGGTTTAATCATGTTATACCAATCGGAAAATACCCGGTTTTCCTTGTTAACTGTGCCCGAATAAACAATTTGTCCGTCACCAGCATCCACATTCAGTTCGTCACCAGCTTTGAGGTAAACCGCATACTGTTCATCAAATATCCCTACATAACGGATCGTATTCAGATCCTCCTTTTTTATTTCTCCACGGAAAATTTGATCTGGTCTGCTTTTTACCATCGGTAAAATTACCTCGCTTTCACCCTCTTTGGGTTTGGAAAAGAAAACCTCCTGGGTTTCCCTGCCATTTGGTAAGAGCTTCTGGAATTTTCCTTTAATAACTGCAGTTTGTGACCACGAAGTTGCAGATACAGCTAACATCGCGGCAAAAAATAGTGTTTTTTTCATTATAGTTTTTGTAATTGTTTAGAAGTTGGCGGGCTTAAAATGCCTGCCAGGGTTGGTGTGTGTCGTGTTAAAATTATTTTACACCCATACTATTTAAAATCTGGCGGATGTAGCCGTACTTTAAAAGAATATTAGGATATGCAGCATATTTCTGCTTGAATTGTGCATCCGTATTTACTACAGCTGCTTCCAGGTACATACTTACGTCCATCCAGGTTGATATTGGTGATGATGAGGTAATTCTGGCATCTGCTCCCAAAAAGCCAATGGCCTGTAGGGTGATGGGCGTGCCTGATGGTAGGCCGGTAACGTTGTTTGCATTTAAAAAGTAAGTAGATAGTCCATAGGCGTCGCGGTTGATTACAAATTTCCGCGATACCGCATAGAATTTATCCAGGATATCTGCATACTTACTATCTAATACCGAGTTGGTAAGCATTGACCTCAATATGGCCGCTTTGTAATCGGCTTTAGTTGCTGCGTTCATTGTCGGGATTTTCGAAACCTGTGCAACTACAACGGTATTAAATCCTTTGTAAGCGTAGGTTCCGAAAGCATTCGTATTCATGTTTTCAACCAAGAGAATACTTGGCACATGTATAATGCGCTTAATTACAGGCATAATCTCATTTCTTAAAAATGTTAGCGCATTTGGTACATCTGCTTTGTTACAATAAGTAAACGATTGCACCATGGGAGGTGGCCCGCTTTGTAAGCCGCCAAGTGAATAGCTTAAGGATAAAACTTCATAATAGGTATAAGTCTTTCCAAAAACATCTGTACGCTGTTGCGAACCAATGGTATCGTTAACAAAAACGGGAATGCCGGTTTCCTGATAAAACTGATAATTGGCATGAATGGTTGGGTCGTTAGGATTGTCCTCCATGGCCAACCAGTTTTTATCGTAATCAGGAAATTCGGTAAAAGGTTCTTTTCTGCAGGAAACCAGCATAAGAAATGCTGCTATAACAAATAAAATATTTTTCATCGTTGTCAGGTTAAGGTTGAATATTACGGACACTTCGAACAGGGTTGGTTAATGATCCCCTGTTAAATTCTATGGCATAATTAGGAATAGGCACCTGCCAGCTCGCCGCATCCTGGGCAAAAGATTTTAAAACATAATACCCTGCAGGGGTATAGCTATTGGTTTGCGCATCATAATTGTATGTGGGGTGTTTAATTGTAAAATCTGCACCTAACGGATATTTTGAATTCACCGCGTACCGCCTCAGGTCGAACCAGCGATGGCCTTCAAAACACAGTTCCCGCCTGCGTTCATTCCGGATAAACTCAACCAAAGCCTGGTTAGATGCTGGTTGCTGACTGCCTGAACTGTTATTGAAGCGTACAGCAAGTAACTTCTGAATTTCACTCCAGGCATCGCCATCGGCACCAAGCATGGCCTGTGCTTCTGCACGGTTGAGCAGCATTTCTGGCAAGCGGAACGAAAAAACACAAGATACCTGCTCGGGATCGTTGTACGTTTTCCAAGTGCGGTATTTAGCCGGGAGCCACGATTTAGCCTTGGAGGATTTCGTAAAGAAAGCATTCAGGCGCAAATCGTTCGAACTAAAGTTTTGTATCAGATTATCCGAAGCTTTAAAACCAGATGCAAGACGATTGGCAGGCGCATAGGATGACAAAGAATCATTTGGAAATACAGCAACAACAGCATTCGGCCCCATGGTAAATATGGTTTCTGTTGAACTGCGGTAGCTAAAGTTACTGTTTGCAGCATACTGCTTTAAATCAATAATACTGTAACCCATATTATCGTAACCGTTTGTTACTTGTAATACCTTATCATATTGTTCGGTAAACAGATATACCCGGCTTTGTAAACATTTAACCGCTGCAATACCTACCCTGATTTTATTACCTGGATTGTAACCTTGAAGCAAATCTGCAGCTTGGTTAAGATCTGCCTCGATCTGTTTATACACGGTTTCGTTATCGGTTCTTTTGAAATAGATATCTTCTACTTTTTCTGAAATCTTTAATGGTACACCTTCATCAGTTGCGGCGGTTGCCTTACGATAAGGAGAACCATAGATATTTTGCATTAAGAAATAGTAATAGGCACGAAGAAAATAGGCCTCACCGCGTAAATGCTGCAGATTTACATCTGCCGGGTTTTTTGCGGCAATTTCAGAACCTTGATAAATTAACGCATTGATGGCGCCAATCCGTTTGTAAATTTTTTTCCACATCACATCAGTCCACGCGAAGCCTAAAATGTTCACTGCTGGATTTTGCGCCCAGTTGTGAAACCCGGAAAGCATGTAAAGTGGGGTAGACTGGTCTCTGTCTGCAGCTCCGAGCACAAATGCTTCACTATCATCATCCATTATATGAAGCCATGGTGCAGAGAGGTCCGTATCTGAAGTGATATTCCCCATGGTGGCCACATTACTGATATAGGATAAACTAAATACATTATTGAGAAAAGCTTCACCAATCATCACCTTGTTCAGGTCATCGGTGGTTTCGAGGTATTTCTGATCGGTAGCATATTCTTCCAAAAACTTGCTGCAAGCGCTCAGAAGCAAAAGGCAAGCGAAAAGGGTTAAAAGATATTTCATAATTTATTTTCTTTAAAATGAGACATTGATACTGGCAGTATATGTAGGTCTAATGGAAAGGTTAATGTTTGGCGTAGAACCCGATTGAGTTGGATCTTGTCCCTTTAACATTTTATTGCTGAGGGTAAATAAATTCGTGCCTGTAAGGCTAACATAGGCCGAGCTCAATTTTAATTTACGCACCAAAGCTTCTGAAAAACTATATCGGAAAGATGCCGATTGCAATTTTAAGTAATCTCCGCTAACCAATCTGATATCAGAATTATCGTACATTTCGTAAGCACTTCCACCCAGCTTCAGTTCGCTTGCCGGGTAGTTTTGCCACCATGCATTAATGACATTGGTAGATACCTGAAGACCCGGAATATTGGTATAAGCTTCATCACCTGGCCTACGCCAGCGATCTACAAACTCTTTACGCAGATTCTGCTGCGGATAGGCACTGGTAGTGGCATAACCTGAAGCAATTTTCATCAAACGGATTTTGTTTCCTAAAGAATAAGTGAGGTTGAACGATAATCCGAAATTTCTGTATCCGAAGTAATTGGATAGACCACCTTGGATGTAAGGTTCGCGGCGACCTGATTCACTCATAACTTCGAGGTAAACGTCTTGCCTATCCATATTTAAATAGCGTTTTTGGTATGCCGCCAAATTTTCATTCTCTAAGCCGTAAAAAACAGGGGAGCCATCAACCGGATTTAAGCCTTTAAATTTGTATGAATAAAAGGTGTTAATAGGTTTACCTGCCAACTGAATGTTACCACTTAGGTAATTGGTGTAATCAATATTGTCAATAAGAACATTATTTCTGTTGTTGATGGCCTGGTTGATAATTTTATTCAGTACCTGACCCAATTGCGGATCAAAACGCCAGACGAAACCGCGTTTAGACTTATCCATACCGATGTTATTAATGGCTGTAACGCTTAAAGCTACTTCCACCCCTTTATTTTCTATTGTTCCGCTATTGATGACGTAAGTTTGAACACCGTTGATTTCTGATACTGTTTTATTCAGAAATGCATCTTGAGTTCTTTTATAGAAGTAACCCACAGATCCGGTTACTTTGTTGCCGAATAAGGTAAAATCAAGCGCAATATTTGATGATGAGGTTCTTTCCCAGCGGAGGTCTGGATTTGGAAAGTTGGAAATGGTTGCAGAAGAAGAATTATAATAAGGATCTGTAGAAGGATTTTGTTTGATGATCATGTAAGGCGTTTGCCCCGTAAGCATATTACCCTGCCATCCCCAGGATGCTTTTAAGGCAAGGTCATTTATCCATGAGGTATTTTTAGCCACATCTTCTCTCATGTTCCACCTACCGGAAAAGGCGTAAATGGGGAGCAATTTGTCATTTGAGCGTGTTCCGAATAAATTAGATTGTTCCCCGCGAATATGAAAGTTGAAAATATATTTGTCACGGTAAGAATATCCTGTTGTACCATACCAGGAAAATTCGTTCGTAAGCTGACGGTTAAAAGATCCCAGGGCCAGCTTATTGGCCATCCATTGGGTATAATATCCGGTATTTGTAGTAGGTACAATATCAAAGTAGCCACCCATTTCCGGGAAATATCCTCTCCGTGTGATGTCAAAGCCATTGTATTCATTTGATTTTACTTCAGTACCTGCTGAAATGCTAAGGGAGTGCCTGTTTTCTGTACCAAAGGTTGTGGCATAATTGGCTTGCAAACGCCCGGTGTAGTTGTTATTACGGATTTCATTTTTTGTCCATTCACCTCCCACCGGAGCCATATCATTCCGGGCAGTAAAGTCGGAGCGCAGTTTACTGATGTAGTAAGAATCTTTTGTATAATAAAACTGCCTGTCGTTGTTACTGATGGCATAAGCAAAGGTACCTTCCAAATTGAATTTTGGCGTGATTTTTAATCTGATCAATGCCTTTAAATTGCTTGAAATCAGATCAGTATGGTCGGAGCTGTAGTCCCTGTCTTTCAAGATGTTATAATTGAAGATCTGACTTCCGTTGGTAACCGGATAGAAAAAATAGCTTCCGTCAGGATTATAAGCAGGCAGCGTTCTGCTGGTATTGTAAGCATAATTCATGATGCCTAAATCGGAAGGTGAATAATTTCTGGAAGAGTAGTTTCCTGCAAAACTTACCTGCGCCAGAAACTGATCGTAGTCTGCTGTTACATTCACTACTGATGAATACCGCTTATTGTATTCCCCCCTAATTGTTCCCTGCTCATCCAGATAACCCAAAGAAGAATAAAATTTAATGCGGTTAGAACCTCCGGATAGCGTTAAGGTGTGATTTTGGGAATACGAATCATGCGTAATCAAACCTAACCAATCTGTGTTTACACTGGCGTAGTAATCACTCCGGCGTTTAAATTCATTATAATCGATGGTCCCTTTATAATATTGTTGAAGCGCATCTTCGTAGCCTGAAAACTGCGTGACATTGTTGTATTGCATTCTTCTTTCTACCATTTCCTTTGAAACATCCATTCGTTCCGCAGAATTCATCATATACATATTCTGATCCGAATAACGCGGACGTCTGTTGAAAGTAGTATTGGCTGAATAAGAAATGGTAGGTTTACCGGGCTTGCCTTTTTTTGTCGTAATTACGATTACGCCGTTACCAGCTTTGGCGCCGTATAGCGCTGTCGCAGAAGCATCTTTAAGTACATCAATCTGATCAATGTCTTCGGGGTTTAAGCCTGCAATGGCATTTCCTAATAAGTTTACAAAGTCGAGGTCATTGATGGATTGTGGATTGACGTTTACAGGATCCTGAAGTACAATTCCATCCAGTACCCAAAGTGGTTCGCGGTTACCTAAAATAGTAGATGTTCCGCGGATTCTAAGTTTAGGTGCTGCGCCGACCTGTCCCGAATTCTGCATAAAAACCAGTCCGGGTATCCTGCCCTCCAATAATTTATCAATAGTATTTACGCCAGGGGTAAGAATATCGTCAACTTTAACGCTGGTCACTGCACTGGTTAATTGTCGGCTATCAATTTGCTGATAACCTGTGTTTACCAAAATTTCTTTCAGTTCGGATGCAGATATTTTAAGTGAAACAACACGTGCCCGTTGTGCGGGAATTTCTAAATGATAATACCCTAAATGGTTAATTTCGAGCAAGCTACTTGCATATTGTGCTGGGATAATAAAATGCCCGCTTTTATCGGTTTGCGTAGAGAACTTGGTGCCCTTTACCCTAACTGTAACGCCTTCCATCGGTTTGCCAGATTCATTGGTTACACTTCCGTTTACCGGACCATCCAGCGCATTGTTAGTTCCTTTGGCCATGCCGGCTTTTTTTTCAGTGATAATGATGATGCGATCTTTGATTTCATAATCAAGATCCTGACTAGAAAATAATTTTTTTAATGCGCTGTTTAGTGGTTCTTTAACCAGTTTCAGCGTAACTGGCTTTGCTTTTTTTAAGATGAGATCGTTATAGGTGAAATCATATTTTGTCTGTTTTCTGATTTCTTCTGTCGCACGTATAATTGATGCATTTTTAAGGTCGAGCGTCACAGTTTGCGCCTTTAACTGACTTGAAAATGCAATCGCGAAAAGGAAAAATAAAATGATGATCCATTGAAAAGAAAATAACGCATCTTCTTTTGCGGCTTTGCCATTAATTTCATCACCGGGCATACGCCGGCTATGCTCCTTACGAAAAAGGAAATCGTTCATAATGTGATTAGTTTGTTGGTTATGGGTTGTTGATTGGTTTTATTCTTCAGGCTATGGGGTGGATTAGTTCTCTCCTTAACTTGCTATTAGCCTGATTAGTGAGTACAGTTTATTTCATCAGCTTCATTCTCCTTCCTTCGATATCAAATTTTAAGTTGGTAATTTTTTCAAGTGCAGAGAGTACCGCCGATAATGGTTTGTCGCGTTGAATGGAGGCGTGAATCTGAATATCTTCAGGTATACCGCTGTAGTCTATTTCCAAATTATACCAGCGCTCAATCTGGCGGAGCACGGTTGAGAGCGGAGTAGCTTTAAAAATGAATTCCCCATCTTTCCAGGCCGTGTAAAACGTAACATCAACGGGCATAATCCGGAAAGCATTTTGGTTCAGTATCGATTGTTCTCCCGGGTTCAAATAGGCTGCTTTTGAACTATTTGGGCTATTGAGTTTTACCCGGCCATTAACAAGTGTAGTAACCGTCATCCCCTCATTTTGGTAGGCATTAACATTAAAAGTGGTTCCCAATACCTTAATTTCCTGGTCGCCGGTGCTAACAATAAAAGGTTTTTTGGCGTGATGTGTAACCTCAAAATAAGCTTCTCCCTGAAGCACAACGCGCCTTTCATTACCAATAAATTTATTGGGATAGGAAAGCGATGAGGCAGCATTCAGCCATACTTTGGTTCCATCAGCTAAAGTGATGCGGTATTGCCCGCCTTTTGGCGTGCTTAATGTAAAATTTTGAACCTGGTCTTCCGTTTCAAGTAAAGTGCCGTCCTTATAACGAATTGCCTTTTCACCTGCAATAATTTCTTCTTTGCTACCGGCTAACTGGTACATCCTGCCATTGCCGGCCTGTAATGTTGCTTTATTGGTTCCGGGTAGAATATCATGCGCAATAGTTTTTGTTAAACGGTTCTGAGCGCGGTTTGATTGATAGATGTAAAGTGTGGTGAACAGTATAATCACGATTGCAGCGGCTGTAGCGACAAATTTAAATGGTGAAAAAAGCCTCAACTTTTTAGCTGGTTCTGGCGCTGCTATGTGTTGCGAAATTTTCTGCCAGGCTAAATCTCCAACTTCTTTTGATTTTAAATGAACTGTATACGATGTTGAATCAAAATAATCGCCAAGTGCCTTATCAAATAGTACCTGCTGCTCCTCATCCTGAAGATATTGATGTAGCTCGGACAATTCATCTTCACTGATGATGTTTTGAAGATACTGATCAAGTAAAAGTTTGATTCTGGTTGGCTTATTCATATCAAATTAAGGGAAGTTTTGCCCTTTTAGAATAGAATACACCTGAAAAAGAAAAAATAGCACCTCTTATTAAATTATTTTTTTAATAAGCTGGGCAAGAGTAGGATAAATATTTCAAACGACCTGGATTTTAGTACTGCTTTCAAGTGCTTACTGGCTTTTTGAATGTGATGATTAATGGCAGAAAGGCTGATATTTAGCTTTTCACTAATTTCCTGATAACTGAGTCCTTCCAGTTTATGCAAGGTGTATATTTCCCGTTGCCTGTCTGTAAGCTGGTCCATGGCCTGATCTAAAATGGCTTTGGCCTGTTCCGCGTCATCGCCTTCTTCCATAGGATGATAAACTGCTTCCTGTCCAACCTCGAGGCGCATGACCTGGTCATAAACATTTTTCCGGATTACATTTTTTGACAGATTTGTAGCGATTTTATAAAGGAATGCACCAAAACTCAGTTCTGTATCAATCATTTCGCGGTTGATCCAGATTTTTAGAAATACATCTTGCAGAATATCCTGAGCTAAGTCTTCAGATTTTAACAAATAAATTAATTTACTGGCAAGCCTATCGGAATACAGCTGGTACAACTGTTTAAAGGCGATCTTATCCCCGCACTTTAATCTAGTTAGTAATTCCTTTTCGGCAGTAATGGGTATAGACTTCACTTCGCCATAGTCTTTTAGTTGTACTAATTTATATAAAAACTGACTTGCAGCAATATTTTTTTGAATAAAGTGATGCTTTTAACGCCAAATTTTTAAAAAATGATTGGATTTCCTGATTTATCTTTCTTCTACAAGTCTTCCTTTGGTCAGTGGATCAAAATTCTGTGAAAATATAAGGTATTGTCAAGATTATAATTTATAAAGCTTTTTTGAGCCATTTTGGTAAACAAAAGATTGTGAGATTTGCAAACGTCTGTCTGCAATTGATAATTTCCATCCCGGATGGCCATGCTTTACCGAAAATAAGTAAAGGTATTTATCATTTTGCCTTTAAGAAATCTATTCAGTTTCGATTTAGTGCAAAAATATTTCTTTCAGTTATAGCCTGATCTTCAGCTTTTAGTCTTATCGAATAATTAACTTTTATCAGCGGATATAACCTCAAAGTTCCCGAATATCGATATAGGTTTTTCAGCTATGCTTTCGATTGATATATTTAGACTTTATTCGGAGAGAAATAATCAACTATCAATTAAGCAACATGAATCCTTTTTTTCAGTTCCGCTTTAGCCCTGTTTTTATGCTTTTCATGCTCTGTTTGTTTTCGTGCAAGCAAAAGCCCGGGGCAACCGGCGCCGGTACATCGGTATCAGCCCAAGGGCAATCTACAGCTAATATGATCTCATTTATTGTTTCGTTAGATACCATCGCATCTAAAAAGCTAAAGCCAGTCATCAATCGACAGGATAGTTTACTGTCTTTAATCCCGGAAAAGGAAAAAAATCCATTTTACCACTATTTTAGGGCAAGGAAATTTTCGCTTGCCAAAAAAAAGGATAGTGCGCTGGCAGCCTATCAACAAATGGAGGGATACCGCAAAAATGATGATATTGAACTGTTAAAGGAAAATATGATCATTTCGTGTGCCATAGCGAACGGATCGATGGTGGAAGCCCAGCTTATGAACCGGATATTATCAGGTTTAAAAGCCGCTGAAATGCAAAAAAGCTGTTTAACCTACCGTTATTATGACTTAATTGCGCAAGCCTATTACCAAAACCATAACGAAAAAAAATCATTGGAATACGCTGTCAGGTATTTTGCGGCGCACCCTTACAGAAATCATCCCGTTATTAAGCAGCGGTATTTTGACATCTCTTTTTTATTGGCTTCGAGGCTTGGCGATTTGAACAAGATGTTATATTACAACAACCAGGCGCGCATACTGGCTGTTGACATCAAAGATAGCCTCGCACTGGCCCGCACCTACGATTATCAGGCGCAGATTTACAGTAAACAGATGAAGACCGGAAAGGCACTTGACTGTAGCCGCATCTATTTTGGTTTCCTGAAAAAAACGGATAACCTGAATGATATTGCATATAATAATCTTGCTACTTCTTTTATACGAAATGATCAGCCAGACTCGGCTATTTTTTATTACCGTGCAGGAATAGAAATGGAAAAAAAAGATCCATCTGGCAAGCGCAAAACTACTCCTTACATGGGTTTGATTGATGCTTATAAGTTAAAAGGTGATTACAAATCGGCACTGGCTGCTGCTGATTCCCTTTACAAAACTGAAATCAGGAATAACAAAGCCATAGAAGCAGCAAAAATAGCCGAGCTGTATGAAAAATATGAGGTGGAAAAGAAAGACCGCAATATCAACGAGCTTAACAGCCGTAATCAATTAAACGAAAAATTGATCAATCAACAGCGCTGGTTACTGTTCATGATATTGATTATTTCTCTGGCGGCTGTATCACTGTTTATTATCAGTTATCGCCAGCTTCGGTTAAAGGATAAAAACAAGCTTCTCGCCGCTGATAACCAGCGCTTAATTATGGAACAAAAACTTCTTCAGGTACAGCTTAATCCACATTTTATCTTTAACGCCATTTCCAATTTGCAGGGACTGATCTCTTCAGGCAACACGTCTGAGTCTGTTAGATATCTAACATCCTTTTCAGGTTTGCTAAGGGCAATTCTTGAACAAAACAGAAAAGATTTTATCTCCATTGATGAAGAGATATTTTCGTTAAATAATTACCTGTTATTACAGCAAATGCGTTATGCTGATACTTTTACTTATCAGATCTCGGTTTCGGAAGAAATTGAGGAGCAGGGCATACTTATTCCACCTATGCTTATTCAGCCTTTCGTCGAAAATTCAATCGAACATGGATTCAGGAATATCCCTTATAAAGGCTTACTTAAGATCTCATTTAAACAACAAGACGGTCATCAGCTCGAAATAACGATAGACGACAATGGCTGCGGTTTGAGCAATAAGGTAACTGGCAATCAGCAAAAACAATCTTTGGCACAAGCCATTTTAGCCGAGCGGTTTGAGGCGCTTTTTTGCCGTTATAGCCAAAATGCCAGTTTTACGCTTACAGACAAAAAGGATAAGGGTGAAACTGGTGTGCTGGTAAAAATCAATATCCCGATTATCAACGATTAATTTACATCCTGACATGAAACTTTACATATTGGAAGACGAACCGCGTATCTTGCAGCATATTTTACAGATTGTAAGCCGGATTGACTATGTAGACGTAGTGGGCTCCGCTGCCGAAATCGCTACCGCGTCCTCAGCAATACCCGCTTTAAAGCCCGAAATTATTCTTGCGGATATCAGGCTAAAGGATGGCGATAGTTTTCAGCTTTTTGAACAGATTGGGGTAGCCGATTTTCAGGTTATCTTTTTGACCGCTTATGATCAATATGCCATACAGGCGCTTAATCTTGGTGCCTTTGGTTACCTGCTTAAACCGGTTGATGAAGAATCGCTAATTTCTGCCATCAATAAATGTTTTCACCACCGTAAACAGGATTTGTTTGATCAGCAACAATTAAGCATAGCGAAAGAACATTATCTCTCCCAGGGCTTATCAGCCAATAAGCGCATTGCCCTTAAAACACTGGAATACATTGAGGTGGTTGCTATAGAAAATATTATGTTTTGCAGGGGCGATAAAGGCTATACTACTTTTGTGATCAAGGGATCAAACGAAATACTGGTATCAAAAGGTTTGAAAGATTATGAGGGGCTACTTTCTCCCTTTGGTTTCCTTAGATGCCATCAATCCTACCTGGTTAATTTTGCTTATGTTAAAAAATACTTCAGAGAGGGCTACCTTCAAATGGAGAACGGAGAGAAGATTCAGGTTTCCAGTAGAAAAAAAGAAGAGGTATTAAAGTATCTGGAGAATATTGCTTAGGCTGCTTATAGTTTGATATTAAAATACATTTATTAGTTGAAACGGATAGGAATAACAGGTGTGTTTAAAAAGATAAAACCCGTTTAAGATCTTATTATCCTAAGCATTAAATCGCTTCGTCATTCCCTATGATGAAATGCCATCAGTAGGTTTTCTTATTTCACGACGAGATTTAAGGCAGAAACTGTTCAAAAATGAAGTATTTGTATTATATAATTTACATGATTGTTGCGTTTAAAATTAAAATGTGTAATTTTTAAAGATATTATACGTGTCTTTTTTTTGTTACTTAAAAAATGTGTATCTATGTGTAAGTCAAATCCATCTTATCACCTCAAAATGCTCATCAAAATGAAAAACGCTCATTCATCAGTTATCCCTATTATCTTGTTTTAAATTTATATTTCTGTATATCAGTCAATTGTAATTTGTTTTATAGTTAGTATTAATGTTGTGCCTGTTATTCAAGTTGTGAACGAATAGGCTGAGCTCATTTAAGCTCGTGACATTAAAAGCGAATTAAGAATATTATTGTATTTATTAATTTACATATTTAATAAACCTTAAACTAATAATCGTGAGAAATTTATTGTCAATTATCATTCCTGTGCTAGAAGGAATGGAAGAGTCTCCATTGAAGCACCAACTTTTAGCTTATTTTCCTCAACAAGCTGAGCATTTCACAACAATTGAAGAAAGTTTTGTGAAACTTACTGCAGTTCTGCATGATAGGGATCACCTTAAACCTTTTTTTCATAGCTGGAGCCAAACCAATAACAGTGCAGTAACTGTTGCCGGATTAAGCAACCGTATGACCATGTTGATCCATAAAAATGTACCTGTACCAGATGAAGCGCAGCTTTTCAGATCGGTAGCAAGCCTGAACAGGATTGTTGATGAGGACCTGGCTGTTGTTGGAAAAGTATTACACTCTGATCTGTTCTATACCATGGCTACCAATACCTGCGGCGATGACGGATGGTTGCTAAGACAATACTTAGATCCAAGTGCACGTGCTTTTAAATATTGGAAAGACCAGAACTCATTGCGCAATAAAGATTTATTGATTGGTCTGTTAACTACACTGGTGCATGAAATTTATACGCATGGTGAGGTAGAATTTATCTTGCCTAAGTTCACCCGTTGGCTGGAAGATGATTTTGGTTTCGATAAAGATACCCTCAAACATACCTTGGCCTGGATAACCGTACACTGTGGACCAACCGAAAAAAATCATTTCTTTTATGCCGTGAACGCCATCAATTATTATGTTAAGGCGATGGATATCAATTTGGCCGATTATGACCTGCGCGAAATTGTTGCCGATTATTTGAGTAAAAAAGCAGCAGTAATGGAAACCATTAGCGCTAGTTTGGAGCCTGTGATGTCTGAAGAAGAAACTGCATAAAAAATGACGGGCGAACTTGTAGAAGAATACACCATCTGTAACAAAGAAACACTGAATGAATTACTGATGAAGCACCTGGGCGAAATACCCTGCAATGGTGCCGATTCATTTTCTCCGGTGCCTGTTGCCGTAAACCGTAGCGAAATTGTACGGATGGAAAAACTATGCCTCGTTTTGAATAAGGCGTTAACCAATGTGGTAAACGCCTATTTTACCGACGAAAGGATACGTGCCATTTATAATTTTGATGAATGTTTGACTAATATTTTAAGCATTGCAAATGCAAAGCCTTACGAGGTGGGTATGTACCGTCCCGATTTTCTGCAGGCGGAAGATGGCAGCATCAAAATCTGCGAGATAGGTGCAAGATACCCGACTAACGGCTGGATGCTCAGTTATTACCTGAATGTAATTGCTGGAGATAGTGGTTTGCCCTTGCTGGAGGCAATTCCAAATCAGCGTGACTTTATTCACGGCATTTTTAGCCGTTTTAACATTAATGAGCCTATTGTGCTGGTGCACGAGAAAGAAAAAGGCACTGAGGTATTTTACCTGTTAAATGAGTTTAGCAAACAGGGCTTGGATTATGTTTCTGCAAGTCCGGCCCACTTAAAATGCCAAAATGGGTCAATGATGTTAGATGGTAAACCCGTTGACCAGTTTATATTGGAAATGGACCGTGAAGAACTCCGTAATTTTGACCTGGAGGTATTAAAATTAATCATTGATAAAGGAAACTACTTTAACGATGTGCGGACACTGATATTGGTTCATGATAAACGTATCCTTGCTGTTCTTTATGATGAAGAGATCATGAGCAATTATCTTTCTGAAGAAGAATATCTCTTCTTACGGTCGTTTTTAATTCCCACCTATGCCTTGCATACACCAGAAAAACGGAATGAAGTAAGCAACTCGCCATTAAACTGGGTGTTAAAACGTAATAGTGGTGGCCGTGGTATCGATATGTATGTGAAAAGTGATTGCACGGCCTTTTCCTGGTCTGAGATTATAGCGGAACAATGGCCCGACTATATGGTCCAGCAGTATGTACCCCAACGCTGGTTTAAATATGACAGTGGTGGTACGGAGGAAGGCTTAATAAATTTGGTAGGGATGTTACTGTGTTACAATGAACGGTCTTTTGGCCCGGGTTTGTTCCGAGGTTCTGCAGAGCATGTGGTTAATGTTCACCAGGGTAGGGGAGTCATTTTTCCTGCAATGATGTCGGCTTCATAGGTATGACACATGCTATCGTTATCCCCCTGTTTAATAAAGCGGCTTATATTACGCAAACTTTAAATTCACTTATCCGGCAAAGTAAACAGCCGGATGAGTTGATTATTGTCGACGACTTAAGTACGGATAATAGCCTTTCCATTGTTAAAGCTTATTTATGTGATCATACTTCGGCTTTTGGCAATTGCAGCGTACAGGTAATTGAACTCAAAGAAAATAAAGGCCCGGGCAATGCACGCAACATCGGTTTTGCTTTTACGAATTGCGAATTGGTCAGTTTTTTAGATGCTGACGACGAATATCATCCAAGGCTGTTGGAAGTTGCGGCTCGTGCTTTTCAAGTGCATCAGCTGGATTTTATGGTGCTCAATATTGCTTTTATGCCGGGCAACGAAATATATCCGGAACTGGAACCTTTAAAAAAGCACCTGCAGCCGCTGGATACAGATTTATATCTGATTAGAAATCCTTTAAGGGCAGTTAGCGATCCGCATTTTATCATGGGGGTTGGCAGTAATGTAATTACAAGAAGTAAATGGATTGCCGCTAACCGATATGAAGCCGATGTACAGCTAAATGAAGGTATCGATTTTTGGTACCGGATACTTAAAGGCATATTGAATGAGGTGCCGGGGAAAATAGCCTTGCAAGTTGGAGCGTATCTTTACGTTAATGAGGTGCCAGGTAGTTTATCGAGAAAAAATTACGACCATTTCAAACAGATCGAATTGCCACCTGTAATTTCGAGGTATATCAACAGTAAGGATAGGCATGACCGGCTGTTGATGGGTATGGTCGGTGAGCGCTGGTACAAACATGCTTTACAGAACTTATCATCCAACAGCCAAAAAATCAGGTTTTTATGGCATTATCGCAGTTATTTGCCTAAATACATTGGCTATCTGCTCATCAAAAGATAAATATCTAATGATCAATCCCCGCCTAAATCAATACTACCAGATTGTTAAACAGTCTGATCTTTTCAGGTCTTATTATCTTGATTATGAAGATTATCAAAATGCGCCCATAGCAGGTAAAAATGAGTTAATTAAACTGCTAAATGATCATTTTGACCTACATAGCCAAAAGCGAGGTGTTTATTTAGTACGATCTGGCGGATCTACCCAAAAACCATTGGTTTTTCCGGTTGATATTGCAGAAAATCTAGAACAGCGTGCAGCGCTTGCTTCGGCATTACAGCAAGCTAAAGTTTTTACGCCAAAAACCATTGCACTTAACATGTTCGGTTATATGGATATGTACCGCACGGCTGCTATTATGGACGATCTGCTGGAGAGGAGCAACGCAACTACCCTGGTGGCCAGTGCCAGCTTACCCTACCAGGATGCTTACGAGATGGCGCTAAATTTTAAGCCCGATTTATTGTTAGGTACACCTTCAAAATTATTCCTTTTTGCACAATACCTTAAAGAACACCAGCTTCATTTATCCATTACTAATCTATTGTTTGGTGGCGAGTTTTTGCCTCCGTCACACATCAGGCTTTTTGAGGAAATTTTTGAAACGCAGCAGATTTATTCATTGTATGGCGCTGCGGAAACGGGGATTTGGGCCTGGTGCAATTATAGCCGGTCTCCATCAATGTTCAGTGTAATTGACGGCCTGGTAGTGGAGCCGTGCAACCCCGATGCTGATGGATATGGTCCGCTCCTGGTCAGTAATTTATTCCGCAAGCGTTTCCCAATTTTTAGATACAACACAGGTGACATTGGCAAATGGGTAGAAGTTGATGGGCAACTTTATCTGGAGTTAAAAGGGAGATCTTCAAATTCTTTTATGTTTAATGAATGTAACTATGAACTGGAAGATTTTAATGTAGTTTTTTCAGATGTTGAACGTTTTCAGATACAGATCGTAGCTCAAGACGGTAACAATATCATAAAATTTCTATTGATCGCTGATGTATCCGATGCCGATAAAACAGATTATGTCGGGTTGAAGCTTCAGCAAATATATCAGATCTTTGGTTATAAGGTTAAAAACCTGGAGGTTTTAGCGGGGAAAAATTTAAATCTTTATACTAACGTCATTACAGGTAAAACGCCGGTTATTATCGATCATCGGGTTTGATGTTGATGATTGGCATATGTTGGATATTGATAGCCTTAAGAATGAAGGTGATTTGTGAGCATCTTTGCGTTAAACCAGATAACAGATGTGTGTATTCAGAGAAATGAAATTGCGCTGATAATTTAAATACAGCGTAAGTAACTATTGTAGCCGAAGCGATTAATTATTATTTTTATACTGATTTTTAAGTATTGCTTCTGGGAACAATCAATTGTATCTTGGATTAAGTGCACTTACTTGTTTATCAGTAGGAATCAGTTTTTTCCTAAATGGCTGAAAATTTTAAGGTGCCTGAAAGTCTATCCTGAATATAATCCTTTTTATGTAGAAAATGATAACATCTGCATAATGTATTCTTATTTCGGATTTTATATTAAGATATTATGTTTGATTTAGCTTGATGACGTGTTGGATGGATTTCAATATAGGTATATGTTATGCAGAAGAAAGAAATGTTAGCCTGATGTAGCTCAGATTTTCGCGCTTATAATTAACACGAATGTTATTGCTTCAGTAATCGCTACGGTTGCTTATTGATGAAAATAATACCATTAATCATAGTGTTAAAATTCAGGTCAAAATCGATTGCTGTCGAATCAACTACATATCCATAGAAATCACCATTCAAAACGCTAAAAATAACTAATCACTAATTTGTAGGGCAATCATTTTAAATTTAAATCATGGCAAAGATAACACCAATAACAGATGGATATATAGATGAAACCATTAAATCATCTGCTCCTTTCAATCCAAATGTAAATAAAACCCAAGGGGTTAAGTTAAGAGAACTTATAAAAAAACTCAGAGATGGGGCAGCAGATGAGACCGGCATCCAAAATTTGATCAGCGCAGCCATTAATGCGGTCATGATTACCAGTTTTGACGAGTTTGGCTATGATACAATCATACGAAGCAATACAGGTGGAACTAAATATTTTAATGCTATTTACGAATCTCTGGTTGTAGGAAGCCCATCGCCACAAAAAACTGATTTCACCTATACTGTTGAAGAAAACCTATCCAGGTTAACTGAAGTGGATACATGCGTGATGTGGTTGAACTGGTTTAGTGAAGGTTTTTCCAATCCAACAACAGCAAAAGCGGCGATTAGTCAGGATGTCAAATCGGAAATAGCTGATGGCATGTGGACTGCCGGAGGTTATAATAAAGACAATGCTCTTCAGCTATCAAATCTCATTAATCTGGCCGGAACACAAAATGATCAGAGTTTCATCAATGGAGCATTTTATTTACAAGAGCGCGGTTACAAGATCGGGTTTGTACCTATTGTCAGATTTATCAACAACAATGATATCAATAATAAGGAACGTTGGAGGGGAGAAGTAACATTTTCGGAAGAATCATCCGCAAATGCATGGATAGACAGTTATAAAACTTTCGTTGAATATTATCTAAAGCTTTCAAATGATAAAGGTATTGACCTATCGCTGATCTACATCGGATCGGAGATGGTGACACTTTCAACAAATAGCAATACAACAATACGGAACAAATGGTTTGTAACTTTGAAGCAACTTGCGGCATCGGCCAGGCATTATTTTCCGGGATCAACTATTACGTATGCCTCAGATTGGACTGAGTTTGGTTATACACAAAACCAATTCTTTATGGATTGGCTTTGGGCTGATCCAAATATCGACCATCCTGGAATCGACTATTATATGCCTATCCTGGAACAACATTCAGATGATGTAGGTATGATAAAAAAAGGATTGGTTTCAGGAGAGCTAATGGATTATTATTACAGTGGGCATAATAATGAAAATAGAAGATACGCTGTCTCTGATGGTAAGGGTAAATCTGCACTAAGCAAAACAAAAATGAGTGCTCAATATGGTTTAAAAAACATCCGCTCATTTATTAACCATCAACACTACCAGTCAAAAAGAGATGGCTTTATCGCCGACTCTTCACCGCTGATTATCGATAACAACAATATAAATTCTATACAGGAAGTTGCCAAGTTAATAAACGGACTTACCGGAAATGGTACGGTTGATGCTGTTATTAAATTAAGTGCTAAAGGAGGGCTTGGAAAAGCACTTGGATTGACTAAAAAGTGGTTACAGCTGAATGGTGCTCAATTTGCAAAATGTAATTTGTCAAATATACCGGTTAACCCACAGATCGTAGATTTTTCGCTGGACTTTCTTATTGAGGAAATACCTGGCGGATATGGACGTGTTTTCAAATCTGATCTGTTAGATTTATTCTTTGATGGAAACACCTTAAAGCTAGCTATCAATAATAGTACCTACCTTGATGTTATTACTTCAGTCAGTACAAATAAAACCTATCATCTGGAGGTAAAGATTGAAAATGGTTCTGCCTCGGTTCGCTGCGGTACTTTCGTTAATACATCTTCTGTTAGTCAAAGTAGTTTTGGTAACACATTTTTTCTCGGGGCGGGCGGTGAAACCTGGGATTTTGTAAAATGTAAGATATATCAGTGCAGACTTGCGGTAAAAAATGCTGACGATTGGTACGGGGGAACATTTCACTTCGAAGATGAATATTTGGGTAGAAGAACTGAATGGGATGCTAATTTTATCCTTGGACAAAACAAAACTCTAATGGCCACAGAGCTCGGAGTTGCTTCTATTTCAGGTTCTATGGTAGAACCGAATGTTTTTCCATATGTACGCCCATCAAGTCAGTCGAGCGCCATTCTTCCTCGAAATAATAGTAAAGAGTATTTTACAAGGCTGCAGAATTTCGGTTTTTACATTGATGAAATTTTTGGTCCATACGGCTCATCATTTGAAATTGATGAAATTCACCAATTACTGGGGTTAAGACTTTTGATCGAGTTTTTAAAAGCGGCAGGTTGTTCTACTCAAGTCGTATACAATCTGGATGCAAGGTATCACCTCTCATTAAAGGCCGTTACAGGAGGTGCCTTGTATTATGTAGATGCGCCAAACCATTTATTTAACCATGCATTAAATGGTAAATTGGTCAATCATTACATAAATGGGATAGATCAGGAAATCAGGCCTTAATAGTTTGATCATTTGAATGTGCCAACAGCACATATACTGCTAACCTGAAGCACTGTTTTTAGCAGCAGTTCTTCAGGTTGGTTTTTGGCTTTCAGTGTAGTATCAGAAATGTAAGTGAATTAAAAAAATTAAGTAAGGTTGTATCATCGTTTAGGAGACCCTCTACTTTGGCTTAATTTGGATGATCCACGACTGTTTTGCAAGGTTGGGCTATTTTGGCGATAACAAGGCATAATCTGCATTGCTGCATGAGGCTGGTAATCTTAGTTAGTGGGCTGTTCTTAATATTTTTGGCGAACGCTAAACTGCTGTAGTCTTTTTTTCTTTTTGCGTTTACCAAGCCAGATCAGAAAACCGGTTATCGGCAGGCTCGCTGTAAATAATGAAACCAGAAAAGCCAGAATTTTTGTCGACCAACCATAAATGCTTCCAGTATGTAAGGGCAAAACGTACTTCTTGATTTTCGTACCCAAACTTACATTGGCAAAGGGCTGCTGCTCAATGAGCTGTCCGGTTTTGCCGTCAAAATAAGCTGCATTTGTACATCCGGGAGGTAACTGTTTATTTTCCTTTTGAGCCATGATTGCCTGATCGCCTTTCAGCGGGATATTGAAATTAAGCCTACCGGGGTTCGGGTACAACGTATTCATACTTTCCTCTATCTTTTGCAGGATGCCCGGATTCGCTTCTTTTAACTTTACCACACTCTTTGGCGAAGGTTCCCTATGCAGCTGACCATCAGCCAATTTATAAATCAGGTTTTCTGCCCAATCGTAACTCATCACGAGGCCTGTAAGGGTAATCAGGAGAAGGAAAAATGACACATAAAATCCGGTTACCGCATGCAGGTCCCAGTTAAGCCGTTTGCTTTTGGCATTCCACTTAATTTTAAAGCGCTGTTTGATGACCTTTTTGTTCGCAGGCCACCAGATGATAATTCCGCTAACGGTAAGAAATAAACAAATGCAGCAGGAAATGCCTGTTACGGCCTTTCCAGTTTTAGTCAGTAACAAATAGCGATGCAGGTTCCGGGCAGTTCTAAAAAACTGTTTCTGAAAAAGCCCCTTATACAATACCGTTCCATTGTATGGATTAATATAAATAACTTTCATTTCAGGACCTTTACCTACACGTGCCTCTGCGCTTCGTTCTGGTGCAGCTTCCAAGATCAATTTAGTTGCTTTTTTGCCAGGGTAAATGCTGTTGGCGATATTGAACAAACTGTCTGAACTTAGACGCTGCCGGGCAGGATGTACAAAATGGCGTTCCTTAAAAAATACCAGTTCCAGTTCGTCTTCAAAAGAAAGCAGGCATCCCGAAAAGGCAACTACCATCAAGATAATACCGGCCATTAATCCTAACCACAAATGCAGCCAACCCACAACGCCTTTAAACCGGTTGCTTGCCATATTTTTAAAACTTAAGCGCAATACTTCCCATAAATTGTACCGGAGCTTGCGGAGTTAACCTTACCGACCAGGCTTTTTCGCTTGTTAAATTATTTACCTTAAAGTTTACGCGGTACCGTGGCTGGTCATAAAATAAAGCAGCATCCAGCATCGTGTAAGCCGGTATGGTAATTTGGGTGCTCTGTGTGTTGGTTTGGAACGATTTGCTTCCATAATTGCCGCCAAAGCCAATACCTAATCCCCGTAAGCTTCCCGCTGGCAAGCGATAGCTTACCCATAGATTGGCCATTTTGTCCGGACCGGAAAGTGCCGGGCGCAAGTTGTTTACTGATGCATCAGCATTGGTAAATAAGCTATAATTGTACGCATAACCTGCTATAATATTTAAACCGTTAAAAGGATTTGCGATGATATCTACTTCGATACCCCGGCTGAGTTGCGCACCGTCCTGGATCGAATAATTGATATCTCGAGGGTCTAAACGCAGAACATTTTGCACTTTTATATTATAGTAACTAATTGTTCCTGATAAACGATTGTTAAATAAGTCGCCTTTTAAACCAAATTCAAGCTGGTTGGCATGTTCTGGTTTGAATGCGGTACCATCAAGCGACTGACCATTTCGATTAAAAAAGCCACCCATATAATTACCAAATAACGAGAGCTGATCTTTACTGATTTCATAAACCAATCCTAGCTTTTGCGAAACGGCCGTTTGTTTATAAGGGCCGGCTGATGTGCCGCTTGAGCCTAAGCCTCCGGTAATCTGCCCGGTTACAATATTGTAAACACCCTTATAGTCAAATGTGTTTACCCTTATACTTGCCATAACCAGCAATTGATCGGTAAGGTTAAAGACGTCTGATACATAAGCGCCATAAGTATTATCGCGATTGTATTCTTTGCGTAAAGTGCCTCTGCTGGTTAGCGAGTCAACCTTGAAACGGCTGATGCGATAAGCAGGCTGTGGGTTTATAAAGTTTACATCCTGATTGTAATTAACCGTAACGCGGTCAAAATCATTGTTATTATTGTAAAAATCTATACCGGCAACCATACGGTTACGGAATTTGCCTATTTTAAAATCACCTATGAAATTCTGTTGGATATTGGTTGCAATAAAATTGGTGTTTCCAACAATAATCTGTGGGCGTGCTGTAGTTGCCGATCTTCCGTTCAGCGCGGTGATGTAACCATCAATGGTTGAGCGGTTTCTGGAGATAATGGTTTGTGATGTCCAGCTGCCTGATATTTTATAATTTACCTGCGCAAAGATGTTCAGCATCTGTGTGGAATAAGTAAGATCATTGCTCAGGAATGTCTTATTGTAGGGGAAGCCGATATCAGTTACTGATTGATTGGTGTTAGGTGTGATAAAAGGATTGAAACGTACAACAGATGTACCTTTTTCCTGTCCAAATTCAACATCCATCAGAAGCGATAGCTTATCGGTGATCTGGTAAGAGAAACTAGGCGCTATGGCAATGTTATTGGTGAAACCAAGATCCTGAAAACTTTTTTGATGGGTAGTAGCAGCATTCAGGCGAAATAAGGCCGTCTTATCTGCATTAACGGGTGTGTTTACATCAAGTGTTAAGCGGTTAAGGTTCCAGCTTCCTGCGGTATAAGCCACCTCACCGCCAAAATCGTTATAGGGCTTTTTAGTCACACGGTTATATAAACCGCCATAGCTGCTGGAAATATTGGTGCCAAACAATGTTGTAGATGGGCCTTTAATGGCTTCAATCCTTTCCAGATTCACAGGATCAATAAAGGAGAAAGCTGGTCCGGCCACACCGTTTCGGGCGTTAGGCTCGGTTTCAAAGCCACGCGAACGAAAAGTAACTCTGCCTTGGTTCAGAATTAGGGGGATGCCCGCTCCAGGTACGTTTTTCGAGATGCTACCTAAATCTGTTGCTAGCTGCTCCTGCATCAATTCTTTCGATACTGAATGGTATACCTGTGGATTCTCGAGGTTCTTAAGCGGTAAGCGTGCCACATAACGGCTTTCGCGTTTCGAAAATTTATTGATGTTTGAAGCAATGGTTACTTCCTGCAAAGCTTGTACGTTTTCTTTAGGCAGTTGGAAATTGCCCGTTGCGGTTTGTCCCGCCATAACGGCAACTTCTATTGTGTATTCCGGTGCGCCCAGAACCTGGATTTTTAAATGATAATTGCCGGGGTTAACATGGTTGAAAAGGTATGTACCTGTTTCATCTGTAAGCGTCGCCTTTTGGAGTTCGGTTATGGTAACAGATGCTGAAGTATAGGGAGTGCCGTTTACCAAAAGAATTTTACCGGTAATGCTTCCTGTATTTTGAGCAGCTGCTGTAAAACAGGTGGATAAAATAGAAATTACCAGAAGAGTACGTAAATAACTTATCATTAGTTTAAAGGGATGTAAAAATTAAGGCGCAAATATATTTAATTAAAATAAGTCTAAATAAGATTTGGGAAATAATTCTTTTCATCGAGGTCTACAATTCATTTAAGGCGAGATTGAGACAGGATAAAGAAAAAGGAAAATGTCGGATGTCCATTCTGCAGAAGAAAGTGAGACCGGATAGGTAAGAGTTTTTACCAAACAACAAAATTTAAATCTGTAAATCAAAGCACATTGTTATTGGACTTGAGTAAACAGATGATCCATGCTATGGATAGTAATATTAGAATCGGTTAATTCAAGATTCACTTCGTTCTAAAAGCGATAGAAATCCGGTATCCCGTGCAAACAGTAACATTATCAAAAGGATTGGCGAGTTAAAAATTTTGATAGCATACCTGATAAATAAGTTTCCAAGGAAACAAAAAAAGATAAGTAAGGTAATAGTTATACACTTACCTTAATGCCCAGGGATATGTTTATTCCAGGCAAAGGGGCAATATACTTTAACAATGAGTTTTGTGGACGAGCCTCTACATTAAGCAGGTTGTTTCCACTCACAAAATAATCCATTGGGATTCCCTTAATTTTTCTGCGATACGCTATGCGTGCTGTCAATAGTGAGTAACCCGGCATTGGTGGTTCAGGGTTAATGTTTTTACCCAGGAAACGTTGAGGCAGATACCGGTCAAACAATATATCAATGTCGAATTTCCTGAGATCCAAACCCGTCGAAAATCCGAATCGGCTGGTAGGCATATTAGGCATATAGTCTCCTTCTGCCCAGTTTCTCATGCTTCCTCCTGAAATATTAATATTTTTAACCAGGTCGAAATATGCTCCTCCTCGGATATTGATATATTTCTTTACTGACTGGTTAACCTCGAGTTCAGCCTCCCAACCAGTGATTTTGGTATCGGCCTGTCGCCACTCTTTAACAAGAAATCCACCTGAACGGGATATTCCGGTATGGGCAAGGTATAAGTAATTTTCGAATCTGGTAGAATAGTGGGTAAGTGATAGCTTACAGCCTTTAATTTTTATACCAGCGCCAAACTCTTTGGTTTTGGCAATCTCCTTATTCAACCTGTCATCTCCATTTTCTTCCAGCATGATGGCGAAGTGATTGTTTCCAGCATAAAGTTCATTTACCTCTGGCGCCCTTTCAGCGTGAGCATATGAACCTTTGATAAAACCATACTCAGTAAGTTTAAGGTTAGCACCGATGTTATACTGGTTCAATTTAAACCATCTTTCAGCCAAATTTCCTCCACCAAGTCCACGACTTGGCCTGTACCCGGGAGTTAACATGGCACTTTTATTAACAAGATCGTGGCGGTATCCAAGATCAAGATTTATGATATTCCAACTCAAATGCTGAAGCGTAAAAATACCATATTCCCTACTCAGATTATCTGGCAGATAACGTTGTTCGCCAGCGCCTTTGAGCGACATTCTTGATAATTCCAATCCGCTAACGCCTTTTAAAAATGAAATCGATCGCTGATTGATTTCCATGCGCACGCCGTGGTGGTGGGAAGAAAATTCATTCGCCAGAAAATCTTTAATCAATTCGCTGTTTTTTCCACTCTGAAAAATGTAGTTTAACTTTAGGTTATCAAATACTCCATGATCAAAACTGTACATTGATTCCATCATCAGGTTGTTTGATGCAGATTTCGTATTGATTGGAAGATATACCTGCTCACCTTCTACCACATGACTATAGCCATCATCATGAGTATGGGTATGACCGGGAAGTTTTCGCAGCGCAAACCCTGGGATGCCATAATAGCCATACGATCTCCTAAAGCCAATTCCTGCACGTATATGCTCGCCAATAAAGCTGGTTCCCAGATTTAGGGCATAACTGTTTGACTGGCTGTTTGGCATGATGCCTTTGGTAACCGGCCCATAATCATAAATACCCTTTACAACAGTTGTTGATAATGGGGTATCCTGCGGTTGACCAGGGATATACAGTGAGTTTCTTGGGTTAGGGACGGTAGATCCACCAATGATAGAACTTTCCTGAAAGGTATAAAGGTCTGCTTCACTCAGGCCCCATTCAGGGTTGTTAATGTTATCAATCACAAATTGGCTAATGTATGGATACAGGCTTAGGTTTCTTATTACTTCTTTATCAACATTAACCTGCGCCATGGCCTGGATAAGGTGATCTGTACTTGGGTCGTAAGCAATAGGCGCTTTTGTATTGCCAGGGATTTTAAGCAGATCATTCCAACGGTTCATTGCCCCGGCATGCCAGGACCATCTTGATCCAAGGTCACCATTCAGGTCAAAAGACTGACGGTATCCGGCATTAGTTCCAGCTTCAAGGGTCGCTGTACCGGTCATTTTCTTATTGGCACGGTGCTTTGGTATCGTGTTGTCAAGCAGATTTACCGCTCCCCCTATTGCCCGGCCACCATACAATACACTGGCGTTTCCCTTTAGCACTTCAATACCCAAAAGATTATCCATATCGGCGATTACATTTAAATTGGGGCTAATTCCAGACAGGTCATTCATTGATAGACCATTGCTTAATATCCTAACTCTGTTGCCGTTTAGGCTTCTGATCATTGGCGCTCCTGAATTAGGTCCAAAGCTTACATTTTGAATACCAGGAATATGACTAAGTGTTTCTCCAATTGTGGTAGCTTTTACAAGCTGTAGCTGTTCTCTCGAAACGCCGATCAAACCATTGGCATTTGAATTTAAGTATCCTTTTATGACTACTTCATGAAGTGTATCAGTTGTGAGCGTATCTAATCTTTTTCTTCCCTGAGCATTAGCCTGAAGAGATATCGCAAAAATTAAAACAAGGAAGGCAAAAGGTTTCATATGGTATAACAGCATATATTATCTCGATAATTCTTCAAGCCGCAAAGATAGAAAGGCAAAGGTTAAATGCAACAATATTGCATATTTTAAAGCAACTTAATTGCATTTGTAAAAAGTAAAAAATACATTTGCGCAAAATTTTAAATATGGAAATGTTAAAAAACTACACAAAGTTGTTATTAATGTCTGGCCTGATCTTATCGTTCAGCAGTTGTAAAAAAGATTCTGAAACGCCGATAAACAACATCGAGATTGGCCTGCCTACAAACTACTCGGTTGTTTATGGAGATGACCAGGAAATCCTGCTCCCTTCGAATGTTGCTGGTGCCAGTGATGTGCAGGTATCATTTGACTTTAGTCAGGTGCCAAATGTGCAGCTTGGCAATTCAGGAAGCCTTCATGACAAACTGGGGAAGGCGCTCCTGTTCGATAAAGCCAGTGGAAAGATAAAAATACAATCTTCTTTGCTCTATCCCAATGATGCTATTTCCTCACTTGATGGCAGCAAAATTCCTGCTAGTTACAAGGTTGATGTCATTGCGAGTTCCAAATCCGCAGCTTTTAAGGGCAGGCAAACCATTGAATTTAAGATTGCCGCTGCAAAGCTAAATATCAAAGGACTTGACAACCAGGCATCCATCCCATTTGCTTACGTTCTTTATGGTGATCCCGCAAACTTCGAGCTTGAGGCACCCGGGAATATTTTGCAGGGCTCAGGCTGGGATATTGAAAATAAGACAGCTATCGGCACAGATGTTTCCATGTTAAACAGTCAACTGCGCTTCACAGCTGGTGCAGGCGATCCCGCCAAGAAAACGGAAAAGTCTTATGATGTTGTTCCTGTATTAAAAAAAGATGGGTTTACTGTCGCAACGAGGTCGTTCAGGGTGTTCTTTATTCCACAAATCAAGTTTTTCTATGGAACATATTATTCTGATCTTGACCTCACGCTACTCTTTAATAACATCCATATCGGCCTATCTAATGGTTATGTATCTTCTGTACCTACACTTTTTCCGGAGAAATACAAATCTACTTTTAGTTTAGTTTCCGTTGAGAAGGATGGCAAATCTTTTTCAGCCCCAACTGGTGTTTTCAGCATTAATGAAAAGACAGGATCAATCACAGTTAGCAAAAATACATCGCTTACAGCCGGAGCTTATAAATTTACTGTGAAAGCAGTTACCACCACCAGTCTGGAGTTTTCTACCTCATTGACGCTGAATATGTCGCAAGGATAAAATCATGGAAGCATTGTTTCCATTATGTTCTGCAATTTGAAAAGTTTGGTTAACTAATGATTGAGCAGGGAAGAGTGGCGCCTTTCCTGCAATTATATTTTAGCTGTAAAAACGCCATTAGGCCTGGATCATAACTGTTGAAAAAGAAAGAAACGCTGTCAATACCAGCAGGTTTCGGTTTAGATAGATACTGAAGACCGATAAAGCGACTTATATTTCTTCAAAGAACGTCTGCAGTTGAAATTTCGAATTGTTGACAAATAATTAAGTAGAGATGATATTTCTGTATATAAACTGTTACAAAATTTAATTGAAAATACCGTTAAATAATTAAAAATTTTAATGCAACTTTGTAGCAAATGAAAAAGCGATTGGTTTCTTCTCACGCGAAAATGCATCGGTTTCTATCGATGCTTCTTGTGATGCTTTTTCTTGCGGTCTCGATTTTGCAGCTTGCACATACCCACAAACTATTTGCTTCTGAGAAGGAAAATATTACATCAGATTCAGCTTCCGTATCAGAAAAGTGCGACATATGCGATTTTATTATCCATAAACAAAGCAAACATATCTCTGAGTATTTTTATCCAGGCATTATCGTTCTTTCACCGGTTGAAATAACCTATAACTGCAATTCCTGCATTTGCAATTACGAATTTACTCTTCAGGGCTTTACCAATAAGGGCCCGCCCGCACTTCATTCCTAAACCTTCTTTCTTCAGTTATCTGAGTGGATAGCTTTATTCATTACACGCATTTTTGTTTCAAAAATGTGGTTTTTTACTTTATTTTCTATCCGGCTGTTGCGCTGCACTTATTGTAGCCCACCAAGCCAATAACACCTGTTGATAAGTGTCTGTTTTTACTAGTACGCAAAATTCTATCTGCACATTTTTTCTTTTAATTGCATTGTTTTCCAATGCCTTTGGGCAAAACTTTAATCTAGAGGGGCGCGTAACTACTGAAAACCATCAGCCACTTTCAGGTGTGACGGTATCAGTACCTGGAAGTAATAAAATCGTTGTCACTGATCAAAATGGCCAGTTTTCAATTGCTAATTTTAATAGTGGGCAAACAACACTAAGATTTGTTAGATTGGGTTACACCACTATTGAAAAAACCTTCAACATTCACGCAGCTGATGTTAAGATCAATGTAATCCTGGTAGCTGAGGTTAAAGAGTTAAAGGAGGTGACTATCGAAGATGATCATATCGCGCAGCGGAAAAAAACCGAGTCGCTGAACATCCAAACTGTAGGTGCTGCTTTTATTCAACGGCATTTAGGGGGGAGCCTGATGAAAACCCTTGAACGGCTTCCAGGAATAAAAACAATCGGCATCGGTTCTGGCCAATCCAAACCCCTTATACGCGGGTTAGGTTTTAACAGAGTGGTAGTAGTAGACAAAGGTGTCAAACACGAGGGCCAGCAATGGGGTTCCGATCATGGACTTGAAATTGATCAGTTTGCGGCTGATGAAGTGGAATTGATCAAAGGCGCAGCCTCCTTCATCTACGGTTCCGATGCGATTGCAGGTGCAATCGCGATAAACCCTGCGCCCGTACCAATGGTCAATTCCATTGGCGGATCTGTTGATCTCATCGGCAAAACCAATAATCACCTTTTGGGTACTTCGGTAAATTTGTATGCAAGAAACAAGCACTGGTTTTTAGATTCCAGGTTTACGTATCAGAACTATGGCGATTACCGGGTACCAGCTGATGAGGTATACGTGTACGACTACCAAGTGAAGTTAAAGGATAATTTTCTGCGCAATACTGCCGGCAGGGAAACCGGTGTCCATTTGAATGCTGGATATGTAAACAATCGCCTCCGCTCTGTATTTTATGTCAGTAATACTTTTAGTAATAGCGGCTTTTTTGCCAATGCCCATGGACTCGAACCGAGGAATGTGGATGCTGTTATGCATGATGCGTCATCCAGAGACATTTTGAAACCAAGTCAAAAAGTGAATCACTTTAAAATTATTAATCGAAGCGTTCTGGAAAGTGGTAATCATAGATTCGAAAGCGAAATTGGCTATCAGCGAAATTTAAGAAAGGAATTCAGTGACTATGTAAACCATGGCTATATGCCGCCGGTTTATCCATCTTTCATGACTATTCCTTCTGATTTGGAGCGGGAGTTTGATAAAGTGGTTTATTCGGCAAATTTGCGAGACAGGATAACCCTTGGAAAACACGAGCTGAGTTTGGGGTTAAACGGTGAGCATCAGCACAACCGCATCAACGGATATACGTTTTTGGTGCCTGCTTTCAATCAGTATACAATCGGAACATTTGTATATGATAAATACAGGCTGAATGATAATACACTGCTTCATGCAGCGCTTCGATTTGATCATAGCCGGATCAAGATGTTCAGCTATACCGACTGGTTTCCTTCCACCATCACCAGCAGCGGTGTGGCAAGGGAAGAATACGTGGTGCGCTCTTCAGATCTCAACCGGCAATTCAATAGTCTGGTTTGGTCAGCAGGTGTAAATTATAACCTCGATCGCTTTTCTTTAAAGGCAAATATCGGTAAAAGCTTTCGGATGCCAATTGCAAAGGAGCTGGGCGCGAACGGTGTGAACTATCATTATTTCAGTTTTGAAAAGGGAGATCCTTCGCTGTCGCCTGAACAGTCCTATCAAGCTGATTTAAGCCTGGACTGGAAAGCTGACCGGTGGTCGATAATATTAAGTCCATTTTACAATTATTTTTCAAATTATATCTACCTGAACCCAACTTCTGGCCATGATACCAATTATGGCGCTGGAAACCAGATTTTTCAGTATGCCCAAAGTGAAGTGGTCAGATACGGAGCCGAACTGCAGTTCAGGATCAAACTCCTTAAAACCCTTAGCGGCGAAGTGGTGGGCGAATATCTGCATGCCGAGCAGCGTTCGGGCGCCAAGGCCGGATACACCTTGCCTTTTTCTCCACCGGCTTCCGCACTATTTAATCTGACCTGGTCGCCGGTAATAAAAAATAAATCCAAAGGAACCTATCTCTCACTTGATTACAGGGTAACCAGTCCGCAAAACAATATCGTTCCACCGGAAAAAAAGACTCCAGGTTATCAGTTGATTAACCTACAGGCTGGCACTGAAATAAAATTATACAATCAGACCCTGATGATCAGCGTTCAGGCACAGAATGTACTCAACACCCGGTACCTCAATCACACCAGTTTCTACCGGTTGATAGCGCTGCCTGAAATGGGAAGAAACATTGTGCTTTCAATTAAAATTCCTTTTACCAACAAAAAAGATAAACATTAAATATTCAATAACAATTAGAATTCAACTCATGAAAACAACGAAAACCCTGTTATTATTTTTTCTATTTGCAATTACCTTTACCGCCTGTAAAAAAGATGAGCAGATGCCGCAAGCCCCAACAATATCAGCGCTTGAGGTTGGAACGAACAACAGCAAGATTGCCCATCCTGGAAACGACCTGCATATCGAGGCCAAAATCAATGCCCCGGCCAATATTAAAGATGTTGTAATTGAAATCCATCCAAAGTCTGGAAGCGGTTGGAATTTCAATACCACATACACCGAAGGACTTGCCGGACTTAAAGCTGCGGAACTCCATAAGCACATTGATGTGCCCGTTGATGCCAGTGTAGGCGCCTACCATGGCCACGTGAAAGTTACCGACCAGAATGGGCAGGTAAGTGAAGTCGAATTTGAACTTCAGATAACCGCAGATCCAAGTCTTGCGAAAGTGACGGATTTTGAAGTCGGACTAAATACTGCTGGAAATGAGCTGCACGTAGAAGCCGCTATTACCGCACCAAATAAGATTGCAAAACTTGTATTGGAAATACACGGCAGCGGATGGGAGAAAGAAGTGAGTTACCGGGACGCAGCGTTGGTAGGAAAAACCAGCTATACCTTGCACACACATCTCGACGTGGCAGCGGCACCAAAGGGGCATTACCATGTTCACCTAAAGGTTGTTGACCAGAGTGGCAAAGAAGTGGAATTTGAGGAACATTTTGATAAATAGCTGCTCACTCACATTTTATTCAGGAATTTCAGCACCAATTAACATCAGTTATTGGTCCAATTACATATCAATAATACAAATCACCCTGGCGATGCTGCCAGGGTTGATGTCATAACTTTAATCTTATGAAAAAAACAATTCTTTATTTTTCCATTTTAACGATTCTTGGCTTGTCTGCCTGCAAAAAGGAGACTAAAAATGAAATTGATACCGAATATCCGACAATCGATATAAGCGCTGCGAACGCGTTTCCCAAACAGTGTAGTACGGTGAGCCGCGGCGAAACCTTTACTTTTAGGGCACTACTTGATGACAATACTGCCCTCGGTTCACTGAGCCTCGATATTCACCACAACTTTGATCACCATACGCACAGTACCGAAGTAGAAACTTGCTCAATGGAGTCAACGAAGGCTCCGGTCAAGCCTTTTCTGCTTATCAAAAGTTTCCCAATTCCTGCAGATCAAAAATCATTTCTGATGGAACAACAGATTACCGTGCCAAGCGATGTTGACCCCGGAGACTATCATTTTATGATCCGGCTAACTGACAAAGAAGGCTGGCAAACGATCAAAGGACTTAGTATTAAAATCAAATAATTAATTGCACTTGTAAAAAAACTTTATCCCATGAAAATAAAAAATCTCATATTATCTCTGGTATTGATTACAGCCAGTATCTCTGCGTGTAAAAAGGAAGAAACGGCGCCAGAGCAATTGAAACCAACTGCCGAAAATGTAGAAATTGGTACGGCGAATAATAAAAGGGCGCTTAGGGGGCGCGATTTTCATTTCAACGCCGATATTTTGGCCGCAAGTAAAATAAAAGACGTTCAACTTGTGATCTCTCAAAAAGCCGGGCAGAGCTATACGTCAAGCTGGAAGTTTGAGCTTTCGTGGGCAGAGTACGTTGGCGCTAAAAATACAAACGTACACAAGCATTTCACCATTCCAGCCGCCGCTCCTGAAGGAACCTATGATTTTGCCGTTATCGTTCAGGATGAGAATGGAACGCAGCTGGAAATCAAAGCAGATCTCATTATTCTGGATCCGGCAAATCTTCCGGTTGATCCGAAGATCGGAAGGGATTTTGTTTCTCGTAATGGTACACTAATCTATTATACTGACGTTTTTGTAGAGAAAGAGCTTATCTTCAAAAAAGGTGACGAGATGAGCCTCCATGCCCAGGTTAGCGAAATCAAGGATGATGGAATTCTTTACTCGGTTCTGATTAAGAAGAAGGCGAATTATTATCCTGAAAGTATAGATAAGCTGGATCTAAGTAAGGTGATCGTCGTGACCAAGGTAGAGCATAAAGGGCTTGGCAACGCGGGCAAGGTATCCACACTTAAGCTTGTTAACGGAGTGTATGGAGGAGAGAGCATTAAGGTCGGCGCTGAGATGGACAACAATGAACCATCCGCAAATGCCATTACCGGAGCGAAAGCCTGGGAATCCGGTCAGTACCAATGGGTAATCCTTTACAAAAATTCGACGCACAATATCAGCGTATTCAAAAGTGTTCCAATTACCATTAATTATAATTAGTAATAAAAGTAAGCCGCTACCCTGATATGGAAAATTAGCTTTTCCAGCAGGGTAGCTCCGTTATTAAGAAACTAGTGCATAAAAAGGTATTTTTTATGAACAATCATTTACATCTTTATCGCTCCCTGCCATTTGTTTTGTGATAGGTCTGACTGTTGGAAATGTAGCATTTGCACCAACGAAATGGTTATGACGAAGCGCTTTCAAAATTTATACAGCAACATTAATGCGACATTGAGCAACCGGGTGTGCCTGATGGTGTCCAGGTCCATGGTTTCTCCCAAAGGCCTTTGATGAGCATATGTAAGTTTAGCTAAGCTCAAGGGAAAGATGCGTAGTATTTTTATATTCGATACGCACCGATTTTTATTGTGATTTGATGCATGTTCTAGGCCTTTGATATCAATAAAAAAAACCTGCAAATGTTTGATTTGCAGGTTTTTTTATTCATTTGATGACTGATGTAGCCCGTAGGGGAATCGAACCCCTGTTTCCAGAATGAAAATCTGGCGTCCTCACCCCTAGACGAACGGGCCATTAAATATTAGAGTGTCTTTCAACTCTTTTGGTAGCGGGGACACGACT
>Ga0182008_10000133_pt1 | contig 56035 bp, 56 predicted proteins | sample Sormic07211129_1_FD_120482 | JGI IMG/M metagenome (GOLD analysis project Ga0182008, IMG submission 120482) | Rhizosphere microbial communities from Sorghum bicolor, Mead, Nebraska, USA - 072115-129_1 metaG | ecosystem: Host-associated > Plants > Roots > Rhizosphere | place: USA: Nebraska...
GCTGCCTGGCGTGGTCGTGGCGGACATGGCTATTCCTGCGCCAGCAAGGTGGTCACGTAGTTGAGCGCTTCGCGCGCGCTATGGGCGTCATAGCCGTATTCGTCGACCAGGCGCTGCTCGACGGCGGAGATCCTGGCCCGCACGTCGTCGTCGGGGCGCTTGGCCGAACCGACCAGGCGCAGCACGTCGCGCCGCTGTTCGAACAGATATTGCTGGATGGCGTCGTGCAATTGCGCATGGCTGCCCAGGCCGAACGCCTCGCCGCGCTTGAAGGCGCTCATGGCCTTGCGCACCACTTCTTGGCGGAACGACTGCTTGCCCGAATCGCTGATGTGGATCTTTTCTTCCACGGCGCGCAGGAAGCGTTCGTCGGGACGGCGCTCTTCGCTGGTGATGGGATCGCGGATCTGGCGGTTGTCGAGCATGGCTTCGACTTCATCGAGATATTTGTTCAGCAAGTCTTGTGCTTCTTGCTCGAACGACACGAACAAGGCCTTGTGCACGTCGGCCTTGACCCAGCGGTTATAGAAATCCTTGCGCGTGAGCACCAGGTAATCGACCCACTTGCGCTTGCGCCGCGGTTCGATGCGCGCATCGCTTTCGATACCATCCTTCAGGGCCAGCAGCACGTCCATGGTGGACAGGCTGTTGCGCTGGGCGGAAATGATGGCGTGCGACAGGGCGTTGATGACGAAACGGGGCGACACGCCCGACAGGCCCTCGTCGGGCGCCTTGTCGCGTTCGCGCAGGCGGCGGATATCGGCATGCTGCAAGTCGTCCACGTCTTCGTCCGCATACACGCGCAGTTTCTTGACCAGCTCGGCTTCCTTGTCATCGCCCTCGGGCAGGCGGCTGAGGATGGCAAACACGGCCGCCGCATGCAGCACGTGCGGATCGAGGTGCACGTCGCGGAAGGCAGGCGCGGCCGCCTGGATCAGCTTGCGGTAAATGCGCGCTTCTTCGCGGTAATTGAGCGTGTACGGCACTTGCACGATGACCATGCGGTCGAGCAGGGCCTCGTTTTCGCTTTCTTGCAGAAATTTGCGAAATTCGGCCAGATTCGTGTGCGCGAGAATGGTTTCATCGAGGTAAATCAGGGGAAAGCGCGACACCTTGACATTCTTTTCCTGCGTCAGGGTCAGCAGCAGGTAGAGGAATTCCCGCTTGACCTTGAGGATTTCGATCATTTCCAGCATGCCGCGGCTGGCCGCATACACGGCGCCGGACCAGGACCAGGCGCGCGGATCGCCTTCATCGCCGTATTGCGCCACTTTCGACAGGTCGACGGAACCCACGAGGTCGGCCAGGTCGGCCGTCGTGGGATCGTGCGGCGCATACGTGCCGATGCCGCAGCGGCCCGCCTCGGACAGGTGGATGCGCTCGACGGGCATGCGCAGGAAGTCGCCGCCGTACTGCTCTTCCAGGCGGGCGCGGCAATGGGGACACAGTTCGCCATGCAGCTCGGCATCATAGCTGGCGCGAAAGTCGGCGCGCATGCTGTGCGGCACCAGATGCAGCGGCGATTCGTGCACGGGACAGCCGGCGATGCCGTACAGCGCGCCTTCGCTGCTGTGGCTGTACTCTTCCAGCCCTCGCTTGAGCAGGATCACCATGGTCGACTTGCCGCCCGATGGCGGGCCCAGCAACAGCAGCATGCGCCGGCCCACCTCGGAGCCGGCGGCGGCCGCCTTGAAGTAGGCGGCGACCCGGTCGATCGCCTCGTCGATGCCGAACAGCTCGTCGTCGAACAGGCGGCAGCGGAAGCGCCCGGCGGCGTCGGTCTGGCCGTTCCAGCGCATCATGTCCCACAGGTACTGGTGCGCGCTGCGCGTCAGCAGGGCGGCGCGGCCGGGCAGGATCTGTTCGATGAAGTCGGCAAAACTGCCGCGCCAGGGACTGATGCGGTGTTTTTCCGCCCAGGCCGCCATGCCGTGCACAAAACCGGCGTGCTGGCCTGTGCTGGAACCGCCGGCATCCGCGGCGCTGTGGCCTGCCTGTCCGCCCGCAGGCGCGTCGTCGTCGCTTGTACCAGGGCTCGTCATTGTTTCCCCATCCATACCGTTGCTAGCGTTGCTGCCGCTGCTTACCTTGCTCACCTTGCTGCTGTGGAGCAGGCCCAGTTCCCGCCTGTCAGTCAAGTATACGGCGGCGCCTCTGGCCGCACGCCTGATCTTGCTCAACGTTGACGAGGGAACTATTTTTGCCTTCGCTGCCCCTTGCGGCGCAAGGCGGCCACGCGTCCGCGCGGTTCAATCCAGATCAATACCGGCCTGCGGGGGCCGTCCACACTGGTGGTTTGCGGCGACCCACGAGGAGAACACGATGATAGGCAACGAGAATGGTTTCAGCGCCCCGCCTGGCGGCAGCGGCAGGGGACAAAGCGCGGACGATGAAGAGGCCGTCGGCCAATTTGCCGTCCCTGGCGCAGACGACAATACGATCGAGAGCGCGTCCGTCGCGGACGTGCCCGATGCCTTGAGCGGCATCAGCATGGAATTGCTGGAAATTAAGCGCAGCATCGAAGACGGCATGCGCCAAAGCATTTCGCAGGCGGGCGGCGTGCGCGCGGCCGATGCCTTCAGCGACGGCGGCAATATCCAGGGCGTGTCCATCGGCCTGGGCGAGGGCGCCAGCGACAGCTCGTCCGGCGAGCCGGGCTTGCCGGCCCTGACCTTGTATGTCGCCGAACCCACCTCCGTCGACCGCGCCAAGGCCGCCATCGTAGGGGCCATGGGCGTACGCGCCGTGGCCAGCGACAATGTCCCCGTCAACATCGTCGTCACGGGCGTGATCGATGCGCAACCGCACCGTTTCCGCTTGCGCCCGGCGCCGGGCGGCGTGTCGGTCGGGCATTTCCGCATCACGGCCGGCACCATCGGCTGCCTGGCCGTGGGGCGCAGCGCGCCGCGCAGCGGCCGCTTGATGATCCTGAGCAATAATCACGTGCTCGCCAATTCCAATGGCGGCGTGTTCAACGATTGCATCGTGCAGCCTGGCCCCATCGACGGCGGCCGCTGCCCGCAAGACCAGGTGGCCGTGCTCGAGCGTTTCGTGCCCATCAATTTCAGCGGCGGCGTCAATTACGTCGACTGCGCCACCGGCTGGGCCTGGCCCGACCGCGTGCGGCCCGAACTGGTCTACCTGAGCGGCGGCGTGCCTGCGTATTTCCGCATCAGCAATGCGCTGGTGGCGCCCGCGCTGGGCATGATGGTCGGCAAGTCCGGCCGCACGACGCAATTGACGCAGGGGCGCATCACGGGCTTGGGCGCCACCATCAACGTCAATTACGGCGGCGGCAGGATCGCGCTGTTCCAGGACCAGATCGCCATCACGGGCGTGAGCGGAGCCTTCAGCGCGGGCGGCGATTCCGGTTCCTCCATCTGGACGTGGAACCAGCAGCGCAATCCCGTCGGCCTGCTGTTTGCGGGCGGTAACAACATCACGTTTGCCAACCAGATGCGGCGCGTCGTGGTGGCGCTCGACATCAATTTGTACACCTGAGCACGCTGCCAGGTGCGGCCTTGCATAACGCTGCTTTTTGCACGATGATGATTGTATGAGAGGCCGCAGCCATGCATGGTTGTGCCCGGCGAACGGCGCTGCAGCGCCGGATGGCCGGGTGTATCATGGAATGCCTCAGGAGGGTTGTCATGTCAAACAGTAAATTCGTACAATCGCCATATGCCGTCTTCGAAGACGCTGCCATGCCGTACTTGCCGGATGAGATTCCTGGACAGGGCATGGGGCAGTACACCCCGGCCGCGCCCCAGGGCCGTCTGGAAGCGGCAAAGCGGCGCAACGAGCGGGCGCTGATGGCCATCGACGGCGTGGAAGGCGTCAGCCTGGGGCAGACGGCCGTGGGCAAGGAAGCGCTCGTCGTGTATTTGCGCGATTCGTCCGTCAAGCGGCGCGTGCCGTTGCAGATCGAGGGCTATCCGGTGGAAACGAGCATCACGGGCCAGATCGATATCCAGCGCTGGTAGGTAGGCAGGCCTGGCCGACTTGCCGCGGATCGTTGCGCTGGAAGGCCTGTTGCCAAGCCTTCCGGGTTCCTTTCAGCCTGCCTTACTCAGCCTGCCTTCTTGCTCAGGCGGCCTATCGCTTCGGCCACGCCGGCGCCATAGGCGGGGTCGCACAGCGTGCAGTTGCCGATGTGGCGTTGCTTGACTTGCTCCGAGGCGCCCGAGATGGCGCGCGCCGTGTTGTCGAACAAGGCTTGCTGCTGTGCCGCCGTCATCAGGTGGAACAGGGCGCGCGGCTGCGAATAGTAATCCTCGTCGACGCGGTGGTTCCAGTGGTCGGCCGCGCCTTCGATGCTCAGTGGCGGCTCGCGGAAATCGGGCTGCTCGGCCCATTCCTGCTCGCTGTTCGGTTCATAGCCCAACGTTCCCCCCTGGTTGCCGTCGACGCGCATCTGGCCGTCGCGGTGGTAGCTGTGGAACGGGCATTTCGGCGCATTGACGGGAATATGGCTGTGGTTGACGCCGAGGCGGTAACGCTGCGCGTCGCCATACGAAAACAGCCGGCCTTGCAGCATCTTGTCCGGCGAAAAGCTGATGCCGGGCACCACGTTGGCCGGGTTGAAGGCCGCCTGTTCCACTTCCGCAAAATGGTTGTCCGCATTGCGGTTCAGTTCCAGCACGCCCACTTCGATCAGCGGGTAGTCGCCGTGCGGCCACACTTTCGACAGGTCGAACGGGTTGAGGTGATACGTGCCTGCCTCTTTTTCCGGCATGATCTGCACGTACAGGGTCCAGCGGGGGAAATCCTTGTTTTCGATGCTTTCATACAGGTCGCGGTGCGAGCTTTCGCGGTCCTTGCCCACCAGCGCCTCGGCTTCCGCATCCGTCAGGTTTTGAATGCCTTGCTGGGTTTTAAACGTGAACTTGACCCAGAAACGCTCGTTTTGCGCATTCAGGAAGCTGAAGGTATGGCTGCCGAAGCCATGCATGTGACGGAAGCTGCGCGGCAAGCCACGGTCGCTCATCACCACCGTCACCTGGTGCAGCGCTTCGGGCAGCGAGGTCCAAAAGTCCCAGTTGCTGTTAGCGCTGCGCAAGCCCGTGCGCGGGTCGCGTTTGATGGCGTGGTTCAAATCGGGGAATTTCAGCGGATCGCGCATGAAAAACACGGGGGTATTGTTGCCGACCAGATCCCAGTTGCCTTCTTCCGTATAAAATTTCAGGGCGAAACCGCGGATGTCGCGTTCCGCATCGGCCGCGCCCCGTTCGCCGGCCACCGTGGAAAAGCGCGCGAACATCGGCGTTTTCTTGCCCACTTCGCCAAAGATTTTTGCGCGCGTGTAGCGCGTGATGTCGTACGTGACGGTAAACGTGCCATGCGCGCCCGATCCCTTGGCATGCATGCGGCGCTCGGGGATGACTTCGCGGTCGAAGTGGGCCAGCTTTTCCAGGAACCAGACATCTTGCAGCAGGGCAGGGCCGCGGGGGCCGGCCGTCTGGATGTTCTGGTTGTCGACGACAGGCGCGCCAAAGGCGGTGGTCAGCTTTTTCATTGGACTCATTCTTTCATGGCTAGGCAGAGCAATGGACGCACCGGCGCTACTCAAACACTGGCTGGGTTGAATGCACACTCACCGGGGCTGGTCCAGAGTAAAATTTCTAAAATGCAAATCAGTGTAAACCTTTTCGTACAGGACAGCATGCCACGCCGCCTGGGCAAGCTCAGGCGGTGCCCTTGCATCATAACCGCTGAGTCACTGCCGGCCTCACACGCTTGCAAGTTGCAAGTATATAAAGGCCGGCCTCGCTCACGCCACTGGCCTTTTGCCCAGTTTTTAAAACTTGTTCCAATTGTTATGCCGGTGCTCCGTCGCTTCCTTCATCAGGTGGCCCGCGCGCAGGGCGTCGTCGGCCTGCAGCGTCATGGCCAGTTCCTGGATGGCGGGCGGGTAGTCGTGGTGGGCCGCTTCTTCCAGCAGCTCACGGCCCTTGGCCAGGTCGCGCGGCACGCCGCGGCCTTCGCGGTAGGCGTTGTACAGCAGGAACATGGCGTGTGGATTGCCCAGTTCGCTGGACTTGGCCAGCCAGTGCGCGGCGACCGCGGGATCTTGCGGCACGCCTTCGCCATTCGCCGCCAGCAAGCCCAGCATGAGGGCTGCCTTTGCATGGCCTTGCTGCGCCGCCTGGCGGTACCACAGCCAGGCTTGGGCCGGCGTGGCCGCGCGCAGCATCTGGCCCAGCTCGAACGCCGCTTCCGTATCGCCGGCGCGGGCCGCCTGTTCGAACAGGTTCAATGCATCGGCGCGGCGTTCCGGCCGGGGCTGGTAAATCAGCGCCAGTTCGCGCTCGGCGACGGGCATGTCCTTGCCGGCCCAGCTGCGTACCTTCCGCTCGGCCTGGTGGTCGCCCGCCTGGCGCGCATGCATGGCCACGGCTTCGATTTCGGCCGCCGTGGGCGGTGGTGATGCCTGGCAGGCGGCCAGGACAGTAGCCAGCACGACGGCGGGGAGGGAGAGTGCGTGTTTCATCTGGATACCTTTCATCAAAACAGGCCGGAACTGCAGAAGTTCCGGCCCATGGACCTTATTTGCTCAGGTCGATGCGGTACTTGGCGAAACCGCTGGCGTCGAGTCCGCCTTCGGCCGCCACGCTGGCGATGCCGCTGCCTTGCGCCAGCGCCAGGTGGCCCGGTGCCGAACGCAGGATCACGGGGCCGGCCGTGGCCGTCTTGACGAAGCTCCAGCTGCGCGCGCTGCCATTGGCCGCCAGGGTCACCTTGCCGCCCTTGGTGCTGAGCGACGCCAGGTAGTTGCTGACCACGGCCTGGTTCGCATCGGGCGACTTGATGATGGTCTTGCTGCCATCGATGCCCGGCACGGCGCCGCCGCCACCGGCGCGGTAATCGTTGGTGGCGACGATGAAATCATCGCCATCGGCGACCGGCGCGCCCTTGTACGTGAGGTTGACGATGCGGCTGCCCGCTTTTTTCGTCACATCGATCTGGTACGTGAGCGCATTGTTTTCCGCATAGAACACGTCATAGTTATAGATCGTGCCATACGAAGGCACCAGGTCCTGCTCCGCCGTGGCGCTCGGATCGATCTGGGCGAATTGCTTGGCCGACGTTTCCAGCCACGCCTTCAAGTCCGCGCCTTTGATTTTCACGGCTTGCAGGTTGTTGTTGCTATATAAATACAGGTCGCCCGGATTGCGCACTTGCAAGCCGATTGGCGCCGCCGGCGTCGCGCCAGCGGCCACGTCCGTGAAGTCCGACGGTCCGTTGCGGCCCGCCTTGAACGGCGCGCTGCACGAGATGACGGGGATATTCTTGTAGCTGGACAAGGTCGCATCCGTGCTGGTGGCGATGAAGTTCTTCACGTAATCGAGCTGTGCCTGGTTCACCAGCTGGATGGCGCTGACGTCGCCCACCAGCGCGAAATAGGCGGACATCTCGAAATCCGTGCTGATGCCCAGCGGCTGCTTGGCGTAGGCGATGGTGGCCGCATGCTCGGTGGCTACCAGCGGCGCGATGGCCGGGTCGGCTTTCACGAGGGTCGTGCCGTCCGTGTACTTGAAGCCGCGCGATTCCACCGTCGTCCTGGCCGGCTGCACCACCCACTTGCCGCCCAGGTACACCATCGTCAGCTTGATGATGCCCAGACGGCGGCCCCAGCTTTGCGCCATGACGGTGGGCACGCCGTTCACAAAACCGTTGACGGCGTCGATCTTCGCGCTGGCGGGGAAGGCGGCGAACGAGGCGTCCAGCGCGGCCGCGCCCGTCTCTTTGCCTTTCGGGAAGATCAAGTGCGAGTGGCCGATCATCAGCGCGTCGATGCCCGTGCTGGTCAGGTGATAACTGCCGTTTTCCATCTTCGGGCTGTAGGCGCTGGTGTCCAGGCCGCCATGGGACAGGGCCACGACGAGGTCGGCTCCCTTGTTGCGCAATTCCGGCACATACTGTTTCGCCGCTTCCTGCACGCCCGTCACGCTGACTTTGCCGGCAAGCACTTTCTGGTCCCATTCGAGGATTTGCGGCGGCACAAAGCTCAGCACGCCCACATTGATTTTCACGGTCAGCTTGCTGCCGTCGGGCGCCGTGGCGGCGAAATCGCGGGGCAGCAGGGCGTAGGGCTGGAAGATGGGCTTGCCGCTGCTCACGCCGACGACATTGCTCAGCACGGAAGGGAAGGCGGGCGCGCCGCAGGTGCCCGTGGGCTTGGCCACGCCCGGTATGCCGAAATCCGTGTTGGTGATCTGGCTCAGGTAGGGCAAGCCATAGTTGAATTCATGGTTGCCCATGCCGCCCGCGTCGTATTTCAGCGCGTTCATGGCCTTGTGCACGGCTAGCGTGCTGCTGCAAGGAACGGGTGCGGCCACGGCTTGCAGGTCGGCCAGCAAGGTGCCCTGGATGACGTCGCCATCATCGAGCAGCACATTGTTCGGGTTTTCCGCTCGCGCCGCCTGGATCAGGGTCGACGTACGTTCCAGGCCCAGGCTCGTGTCTTCGGCCAGCGCATAATAGTTGTAGCTCAAGACGTTCGAGTGGATATCGGTGGTTTCCAGCAATGCCACGGTGACCGTCGTGCCTTCGGGAATGGCTGGCGCCGTATTCGAACTGCCGTTGCAACCGACGAGACCCGCACTTGCCAGCGCCGCCAGCATGACCCAATTTGTTTTCATTACCGCCCTCGGAGAGATTCAAAGGACGCGACTGTAACGCCGCCATATGACGCGGCGATGACAGCCGTGCAAGGCGCATGGTTGCAGGGCTGCGCGCGATGGCGCGACTGCCTGTCAATGTGCTGGCAGTTTTTTCAGCACTTCGTTGCTAAAGTAAGGCTCGTCTTCCACCCAGAAAATATAGTCGAGGTCCAGGTAATTGCGGGCAAAATCGAGCAAATCTTCCACTGAATTCTTTTTCCTGGTACGGGGATTGATTTGGCGCAGGTTGCCGTCCTGTACGGCCATGCCCTTGACCAGGTTCGCCGGATAAGCCTTGATAAAGCCGTAACTCTGGCCCATATGGCTTTTCCGATATGGCATCAGGTCCGGACCGCCCACGCCCATCCGCAGCGTTTGCGCCTGTGCAAACAGGCTGCGCATATAGCCCTTGTCGGTCCACGGCAGCCATTCGCCGGGCAGGAAATTCAGATACACCATGGCGGTGGTGTGGGGAAAAGCCGCGGCCAGGACCTGCATGTTTTCCTTGATGGCATCGACATATTGTTGCGGCTTGAAATCATCGGGGAACGTCGTATTTCCCTTGCCGTCCTCCACGCCAATGTCGATCGAGCTTTCGCTGAAATTGATGCCCTCGATTTTCCCGTCAAATTCCTTGCCCAGCGCCTGGATCAAGCGTTGGTAACGCTCGCGTACCGGCGCTTCCCACATTTTTGGCGACCAGCCATATTCATCATCCGTCACCGCTTTATGCGGGTCGCGTTCCGGTGCGGAAAGCATGCTCTGCTTGATGATGCCGCCCTGGTAGCGAGGATCGCTGAGCAAGTAGGCCGGCACATTATGGCGCGGCGTGAATGATTTTTCCTGCAGTTGTATCCACAGCTTTTTTCCGATTGAGTCGAGATAGGCGATGTCGTGGCGGATCGCCGCAAAATCGTAACGGTCCTGTTCCGGCTCCAGGCTGCGCCAGGTGTACACGATTTGAGCACCGCTGAAGCGCGGATCGTTTAAGGCCTTATCCGCGCGTATGTTTTCCCCGTGCGGCTCACGGTGATTGAAGTAAATATAGTGCTTGATCGGGTGTTTTATTTCCGCGGCAATCGCACTGCCCATCATCAAAAAAGCCACTGCAAGAAACGTTGTATAGCTGCGTAAGATCATCGATTCCTTGGAAACTGTAAGCATTTATCTGTTCAGCCGCCAAGCGCTTGCTTCGATAGCCTGGCCGGCCCGATTCCACTATAGCACCTCGAGGAGCGTGGCCTGGACCGCGCGGCGTGTTCAGGATGACAGGTGACGATTGTCATGCCAATGCAAGTAAGTTGCATTATAATTCGCAAATGCAATTGAACTGCATTTGCATCGACCATCACGCACTCACCAATCCGAAGGATTCCCCATGCCCCAGCGCAAACTCCCCGTTACCGTCCTGTCCGGCTTTCTCGGCGCAGGCAAGACCACCTTGCTCAACCACATACTGCGCAACCGCGAAGGCAAGCGCGTGGCCGTCATCGTCAACGACATGAGCGAAGTCAATATCGACGCTTCGTTGGTCAAGGATAGTGCCGAGGCGGCCGGCGCGGCGCTGTCGCGCACGGAAGAAAAGCTCGTGGAAATGTCGAACGGCTGCATCTGCTGCACCCTGCGCGACGATCTGTTGCTGGAAGTGCGGCGCCTGGCTGCCGAGGACCGCTTCGATTATCTGCTGATCGAATCGACGGGCGTGGGCGAACCGATGCCCGTGGCCGCCACCTTCGACTTCGAGGACGAGCACGGCGACAGCCTGAACGACGTGGCCCGCATCGACTGCATGGTCACCGTCGTCGACTGCGCCAACCTGCTGGCGGACTTTCATAGCGAAGACAGCCTGGAGCAGCGGGGAGAAACAGCGGGCGAGGGCGACGACCGCCAGCTGGCCAATTTGCTGACAGAACAGATCGAGTTTGCCAATGTCATCGTCCTCAACAAAGTGGACATGGTGGCGGCCGATGAGCGCCTGCGCGTGCTGGCCATTTTAAAAGCCCTCAATCCCGGCGCGCGCGTCATCGAAACCAACCACTCCATCGTGCCGCTCGATGCCATCCTGGGCACGCACTTGTTCGACCTGGAGCAGGCAGCCGCCATGCCGGGCTGGGCGCGGGAGTTGGCCGGCAGCCACACGCCGGAAACGGACACCTACGGTATCGGCAGCTTCGTCTACCGGGCGAAGGAGCCGTTCCACGCGCAGCGCCTGCACGACTACATTTCGCAACCGATACCGGGCGTGGTGCGCAGCAAGGGTTACTTTTGGCTGGCCAGCCGCCCCGAATGGGTGGCCAGCCTGTCCGGCGCGGGCAAGCTGATGAATATCGAACCCGTGGGCCTGTGGTGGGCGTCCGTGCCGAAGGAACGCTGGCCCACGGATGCCGTCTCGCTGGCGGAAGTCAAGGCGGGCTGGAGCGAAACGTATGGCGACCGCTACCAGGAGCTCGTCTTCATCGGCCAGGACATGGACCAGGCCGCCATCGAGGCCGACTTGAAGAAGTGTCAACTCAACTATACGGAAACGCGCCTGGGCATGGCCGCCTGGCGCCAGCTGCCCGACCCGTTCCCTCAATGGCAACGGATGGAAGAACTGGAAGACTAACCTGGAAAAGAAAGCACACCCCATGACAGAACTGATCCCCGTCACCATCATCACGGGTTTTCTCGGCAGCGGGAAAACCACCTTGCTCAAGCGCATATTGCAGGGCGATCACGGCGTGCGCATCGCTGTGATCGAAAACGAGTTCGCCGCCGAAAGCATCGACCATGGCTTGCTGGTGCAGGACAGCGGCGAGCAGATCGTGGAAATGAACAATGGCTGCATCTGCTGCAGCGTGCGGGGCGACCTGATCCGCATCCTGGGCGAATTGCATGCCAAGCGCGCGGCGGGAACCATCACGTTTGATCACGTCATCATCGAAACGACGGGTCTGGCCGCGCCCGGCCCCGTGGCGCAAACCTTCTTTGCGGAACCCAGCGTCAGCGAGTTTTATATGCTCGACGCCATCCTGACGGTGGTCGATGCGCGCCATGCGCAGCAGCAATTGACGGCGCACAAGGAAGCGCAGGAGCAAGTGGGCTTTGCCGACCGCATCCTGCTGTCGAAGACGGACCTCGTCGGCAAGGAAGCGCTGGCCGCGCTGCGCCAGCGCCTGGTCGCCATCAATGGCCGCGCCAGCATACAGAAAGTGCGCTTTCGCAATGTGCCGCTGCGCGACATCCTGAACATCCGCGGTTTCAATCTGAACGCCATCGTCGAGCTGGAGCTGGATTTCCTGGGAGAACTGGGCCACCGCCATGGCGACGGCGTGCAATCGTTCGTCTACCACCAGTCCCAGCCTCTCGATCTGCTGCAGGTGGAGCATTTCCTCGACGCCGTGGTGCAACTGTTCGGCGCCCAGCTGATGCGCTACAAGGGTATTTTGTATGTTGCCGACTTGCCATGCCGCGCCGTGTTCCAGGGCGTGCATATGCTGATGGGCTCGGAACTGGGCGCGCCATGGCGCGACGCTGAGCCGCGCGCCAGCAAGATCATTTTTATCGGCCGCGACTTGCCGCAGGATATGCTGATCCGGGGCCTGGACCGCTGCGTGGTCAAGGCGAATAGTCCCGTCGAGGGGGCCGCATGAGCGTGGAAGCGGGCTTGCCCGCCCTCGCGCTGATCTTTCTTCTTGGCATGCGCCATGGCCTGGAACCCGATCACCTGGCCGCCGTCGACGGCCTCACCTTGCGCAGCCAGGCGGCCCATCCCCGTTGGGCGCCGTGGATGGGGGCGCTGTTTGCGCTGGGCCATGGCGTCTGCGTGCTGGCCATCGTGGCCGTCGCCGCGCTGGCATCCAGGCACTTCTCTTCATCGCCAAACCTGTTCGACTGGCTGGAATGGCTGCCCATCGCCTTGCTGTTGATGATAGCCGCCCTGAATGCGCGCAGCTTGCTGGCCGGCGCGCAACTGGCCGAGGTGCGCGGCCGGCTGCTGCCGGGCTGGCTGCGGGGCGCGTCGGGCCCGTTCGGCGCCATCCTCGTCGGCGTCTTGTTCGCGCTCGTGTTCGACACGGCCCTGCAGGCGGCCGCCTGGGGTTACGCGGCCGTGGCGCTGGGCGGCATGGGGCCGGCTTTGCTGACGGGTACGGTGTTTGCCGTCGGCATGGGCGTGACGGATGCCTTCGATGGCTGGGTCACGGCAAAGGTCATGCTTACCGGCAAGATGGACATCGTGCGCGCGTTCCGGCGACGCCTGGGCTGGCCCATCGTCGCCATCTGCGTGGCGATGGCCGCTTACATGGCTGCCGGCAAGCTGGAACCGGCCTGGTCGCTACCGGAAAGCTGGACGGCGGCACTGGGCGCGGCCATGGTGCTGCTGATGGCGGCTCTGTACGGCTGGACCTTGCTGGGCTTGCGCCGCGTGCGTGCCTGAGGGAAGGGCGTGGGTATAATGGGGAAAAAACTGCCGAGTCTTCCCATGCCCGCCTCCGATATCGTCATCCGCCTGCTCACGCCAGCCGACACCGCCGCCTTTTGCGCGCTGCGCCTGCGCGCCATCCTGGATTCGCCCAGCTCGTTTTCGGCGTCGCGCGAAGATGAGCTGGCGCGCACGCCCGAGGAACACGTGCAGCGCATCGCCGGCGGTGCCATGCAGCGCGGTTTTGGCGCCTTCGATGGCGAGCGTCTCGTGGGATTTGCCGGTTTGCGGCGCGAATCGCTGCGCCAGCTGTCGCACAAGGCCGTGTTATGGGGCGTGTTCGTCGACGTGACGCAGCGGGGCCGTGGCGTGGCGCGGCGTCTGGTGAACGCCTGCATCGAACAGGCCGAGACGGACCCTGCCATCATGCAAGTGCATTTGAGCGTGAATGCGGAAAACAATGCCGCCCTGCGCCTGTATGAGTCGCTGGGATTTATCGCGTATGGCACGGAGCCGCGCTCGATGCGCGTGGGCGAGCTGTTTTATGACGAGCATCACCTGGCCTTGCTGCTCAAGTGACGTCAGAAGGGTCTTACTTGCAGCGCGGGCACAGGCCCTTGATCAGGTAATCGACTTCGCCGCCGCTGAAACCTTCCGGCAGAAGCACGGGCGGCGGCAGCTTGACTTCATTGAAGCAGGTGACGTTCGCGCATTTGGTGCACTGGAAGTGCGCGTGCTCGTGCGCCTGGTGGCCGGCGCCGGCGCTGAAACGCCACACCTGGTCGGCACCCGCGATGCGGTGCACCAGTTCATTTTCCGTCAGCCATTCCAGCACCCGGTACAGGGTGACGGAATCGATATCGCTGTCCTGCGACAGCGCCTGCTGGATTTCATGGTGGGTCAGCGAACGGCTTTGCGCCATTAAAAAGTCGAGCACCTTCACGCGCGTCTTGGTGACGCGGGCGTTGGTGTTGCGGATCAGCGATTCGGCGTGCGGTGTAGAAGAAGATGTCAACATGATAGGCCTGCTTGCGGTGGATCGGCTGGCGGCGTCATCGCCGTGCCTGTGCCACCCTATGGGCCGTATCTTAGCATGCGTGCCGCACAGCATGAAGCCGCGTCATGGTTTGAACGTCCAATAGCGGCCCGCCGGCGTATCGACGGGGTCGAGAAAGCGCTGGTCGGCGCGCGCCTGGTTGCGTATCAAGTAAAACATGTCGGACAGGGCCGAGCGTTTTTCCGCAAAGTACGAGTGCTTCATGAAGCTCGTGTCCACGCCCGTGGCGTCGATGGTTTCCACGCCGGCAACGATCAGCATGCCGGCGCCGCTGTCGCCCGCGCGCGGGTAGCCGTGCACGGCTTTCGAGGCGGCCAGGGCCAGGTCTTGCGACGAAGCATACAAAGTGACGGGATTGCGCGCGTGGGCCAGTTGCGGCGCGATATCGTGCTTGAAGATGGCCGCGTCGATATCGGGCGCGGAGAGGATGATTTCCGTGATCTTTTGCGCCAGCTGCGGCTGTGCCGCCAGCAAGTCGGCCACGGCCCGCGCCAGGCCCCGGTTGCCCATGCTGTGGCCCACCAGATACACTTGCGCCGCTTCCGTGCTGGCGAGAAAGTCGGCCAGAAAGGCCGTGATGTGGGGCGTGCTCCACTCGATATTGTTTTCATCGATGGTGTAGGCGGCGATGTCGCCGCGCGACGGCCAGCTGTAGAACACGGGCGCGCCATCGAAACCGAGGTCGTAGGCCATCTGTCCCGTGCGCCGCGCCGCATCCTCGAAAGTCACGTTATAGCCGTGGATAAAGATAAAGGCGCTCTTGCCGGCCGAAGCGCGTATCTGCGTTTTTAATGCTGCAAAGTAGTTGTCGCGGTCCTGCACCTCGGCCGACAGCAGCACCACGTGCTTGGCCGGGTCGTCGCGAAATTCCAGGCGCCACAGCGACGGCGATTCCAGCTGGCCCATGCGGTGGTCGCGGGGGATGCTGATGTCGCAGCTGCCATAGCTGAGCGGGCCATCGCCACCGCCATTGCCGCCATTGCCGTTACTCATTCCTGTGCTGCGTTCGCCGCTGAAGCGCTGGGCCGGCGGCTTGCCCACGTCGCGCTGGCGGTCCGTGGCGAAATACACTTTCACCACGGCATAGTTCGACACGACGGCGCTTTTATCGGCCGGGGCGGGCGCGGTTTCCACCTCTGGCAACGGTGAAGGCGGGCGTTGCAGCGCATCGAGCAAGCCTTGCGCGGCAAACAGGGTTTCCATGTCATCGGGCACTTTTGCCGTGGACAGGGCCGCCGCCAGGGCCAGTTGCAGCTGGGTATTGGCAGGTGCGGCCTCCAGCGCGGCGATGGCGGCCAGGATGGCGGCGGCGGCGTCGAACTTGGCGATGGCCAGCTTCAGGCGCTGATAGTGGCTGGCGACGGCCTCGGGCGCGTGGCCGGGCGCGCCATGTTCGATGGCCGCGACGACGGCGGAAGTAATCAAGTCCATGCGCCACCTGCCTCTCTGATCAATATGAATTAAATATCAACTCATATTGCCATAAAAGCACGCGGAAAGCGACTTGTCCAGCATCGCGCGCAGGCGGTGCGCGGCAGATCAATGTTGCTTGTCGTCGCTGAACTGCTGCGCCAAGGATTGCAGGGGCGCCACCGTCAGGCCGCCGCGGCTCACGTGTTCGGGGATGGCCACGCGCACGGGCTTGCTGTGCATGTTGGCGGACGACAGCACGTTCGTCGTGGTTTCCGGCGCCGCGTTCCACACGGGATCGACGATGCCTTCGAACACATGTTTCAATTGCTCGCCCCAGGTATCGCGGATCATGCGGAAATACTGGTTCTTTTCATCGATGGTGACGAAGCGCGTGACGGCCAGGCTGCCCGTCTCGTAGACGAGCAGATCGAGCGGCAAGCCGACGGAAATGTTCGAGCGCAAGGTCGAATCCATGGAGATCAGCGCGCACTTGGCCGCTTCATCGAGGCGCGTGAACGGGTTGACGACGCGGTCGATGATGGGCTTGCCATATTTGGCTTCGCCGATCTGGAAATACGTGTTTTCATCGTGCGATTCGATGAAATTGCCGGCCGAATATACCTGGAACAATCGGCAGCGCTCGGCGCCTATCTGGCCGCCCAGGATGATGCTGACATTGAAATCGATGCCGCAGTCGGCCAGGGCCTTCGCTTCGCGCAGGTGTACGGTGCGCACGGCTTCGCCCACGATGCGCGCCGCATCGTACATGCTGGACACGTTCCAGATGCTGCGTCCGTCCGCATCGACGTGTTCGGAGACGATCTGGCGGATCGCTTGCGAGATCGATAAGTTGCCGGCCGTCATCAGGACCAGCATGCGGTCGCCCGGGTTCTCGAACACGCTCATCTTGCGGAAGGTGCCCACCTGGTCCACGCCGGCGTTGGTGCGGGAGTCGGACAGGAAGACCAGGCCTTCGTTCAGGCGCATGCCTATGCAATAAGTCATCGTCGTAAATCAAATCAAAAGGGGGAGCATTCTACACCAGCCGGGGCTTGAGTATCCGCCGCAAGCCCCGGCCAGCCTCATTCCTGCCCATTTACACAGGCACGATCTGTACGTCCACGTGCAGGGTTTCCGTGCCGCCGCCCTGGCGCACGCCGCGCACGGGCGCCGCCGAATCGTAGTCGCGCCCGATGGCCAGGCGGCAATACGCGTCCGTCATCAAGCGCGCATGCGTGACGTCGATGCTGACCCAGCCCGCGAAATCCGTGTCTTCCGTCCAGGCGTCGACCCAGGCGTGGCTGGCCGCGTGGCCCGTCGTGCCCGGATCGATATAGCCGGACACATAGCGGGCCGGGATGCCCCAGGCGTGGCAGCAGGCGAGGAACAGATGCGCGTGGTCCTGGCACACGCCGCGGCCCAGGGCCAGGGCGTCGCCGGCCGTGGTGGTGACCATGGTGGCGCCGCTTTCATACGCCACCTTGCCGACGATGTGCTCGGCCAGGCGCAGCAAATGGCCCGTGCCGGCCGTCACGCGGCGGTCCGGCAGGCTGGCGGCCGTCAGTTCCACAATGGCGGGGTTCGCTTCCGTCAGCGGCGTCGGCATGGTAAACAGCAGCGGCGACAAGGTGTCGACCAGGTTCAGCCGCCCCTTGTGCGGGTAGATGGTTTCCACCACGCCCTGGGCCACCAGGCTCAGCGATTGATGGCTGCCGTTGATCGTCAGCATGTGCGACAGATTGCCGTAGGCATCCGTGTAGGCATGGCACTGGCCCGGCGTCGTGATTTGCCAGGACAGGGCCCGCTGCTGCGGCTCGATACGCGGCGTCAGGTGCAGCTGCTGGATGGTGTAGGCCAGCGGCGCACTGTAGGCGTAATGGGTAGCGTGGCGGATGGTGAGCTGCATCAGGCCGCCAGGGGAACGAGGAAATCGCGGCTGACCCGGTTGCCCAGCTCATAGATGTTTTCCAGAAACTCCGTCAGGGTATGGTGCAATCCCGCCTTCATGATGTCGTCGATATGGCCGAATTTCAGTTCCGCATGCAGCTTGCCGGCGAACCGCTCCGTATCGGCCGACACGTCGTTGCGGATATGTTTCAGGTTTTCCACCACGTCATCCATGCAGGCAAGTAATGACCTGGGCATGTCGCCGCGCAGCATCAGCAATTCCGCCACCCTTTCCGGGGTGATGACGTCGCGGTACACCTTGCGGTAGATTTCGAAGCCGGAAACGGAGCGCAGCAGGGCCGCCCAGTAGTAAAAGTCGCGCTGGGTGATGTCTTTCGACGTATCGCGCGCGCCGTGGAACTTCACGTCGAGGATGCGCGCCGTGTTGTCGGCCCGCTCGAGAAAAGTGCCCAGGCGAATGAAATAAATCGCTTCGTCCTTGAGCATGGTGCCCAGGGTCACGCCGCGCGACAGGTGCGAGCGGTATTTGACCCATTCGAAGAAGGCGCTGGGGTCCGTTTCCAGCAGATTGCTTTTCAGGCGCTTCTGCATGTCGAGCCAGGTGGCGTTCTGGATTTCCCACACTTCCGTCGTCAGGGTACCGCGCACGGCGCGGGCGTTTTCGCGCGCCCCCGTCAGGCAGGCCAGGATGGACGAGGGGTTGTTCGGGTCGCGCACCATGAAGTCGAGCACGTCGCGCGTGTGGAAGCGGCCGTATTTGTGGTCGTACGCGCTTTGCAGCTCAGAAATGCCCAATGTGGCGCGCCAGCCTTGCTCCGCGTCCTGCTCGGACTGCGGCAGCATCGACGTCTGCATGTTGACGTCGAGCATGCGCGCCGTGTTTTCCGCCCGCTCCGTGTAGCGGGCCATCCAGAACAAATGATCGGCAGTGCGGCTCAGCATGTTTTCTCTCCTGCAAAAGCGGATGTGGCTTCCAGTACCCAGGTATCCTTGGTGCCGCCTCCCTGCGAGGAATTGACCACCAGCGAGCCTTCGCCGAGCGCCACGCGGGTCAGGCCGCCCGGCACCATGGAAATTGTCTTGCCGGAAAGTACGAACGGACGCAAATCGATGTGACGCGGAGCGATGCCGGCCTCGACATACGTGGGGCAGGCGGACAGGGCCAAGGTCGGCTGGGCGATGTAACCATCCGGATTGGCCAGCAGGCGCTGGCGGAAATCCTCGATCTGCGCCAGGCTCGACGCCGGCCCCACCAGCATGCCGTAGCCGCCCGCGCCATGCACTTCCTTGACCACCAGTTTCGGCAAATTCGCCAGCACGTAGGACAGGTCGGCCGCCTTGCGGCACTGATACGTCGGCACGTTGTTGAGGATCGGTTCCTGCGACAGGTAGAATTTGATCATGTCGGGCACGAAAGGGTAGATCGACTTGTCGTCGGCCACGCCCGTGCCGATGGCGTTGGCCAAGGTGACTCGTCCCGCGCGGTACACGGACAGCAGGCCCGGCACGCCCAGCGAGGAATCGGAGCGGAAGGCCAGCGGATCGAGGAAATCGTCGTCGACGCGGCGATAAATGACGTCGACACGCTTGGGCCCGCGCGTGGTGCGCATGTAGACGGAATTGTCGTTGACAAACAAATCCTTGCCTTCGACCAGTTCCACGCCCATCTGCTGGGCCAGGAACGCATGCTCGAAATAGGCGGAGTTGTACATGCCCGGCGTCATGACGACGACCGTGGGGTCGTCCACGCCCATCGGCGCGACGGAGCGCAGGTTGTCGAGCAGCATGTCCGGATAATGGTCGACGGGGGCGATGCGGTTGCGGGCGAACAGTTCCGGGAACAGGCGCATCATCATCTTGCGGTCTTCCAGCATGTAGGACACGCCGGACGGCACCCGCAGATTGTCTTCCAGTACATAGAATTCGCCCTGGCCCGCGCGCACGATGTCGACGCCGGCGATGTGCGCGTAAATGTCGGAGGCGACGGCAATGCCCTGCATTTCCGGGCGATACTGGGCATTCTTGTAGATTTGCTCGGCGGGAATGATGCCCGCCTTGATGATGTTTTGCTCATGATAAATATCATGGATAAACATGTTCAAGGCTTGCACGCGTTGCACCAGGCCCGTCTGCATTTGCGCCCATTCCGCGGCGGGGATGATGCGGGGGATGGTGTCGAACGGAATCAGGCGTTCCGTGCCGGCATCGTCACCGTAGACGGCGAACGTGATGCCGACGCGGCGGAAGGTCAGGTCGGCTTCGGCCCGCTTGCGGGCGATGGTCTCGGGCGATTGCTGTTCCAGCCAGTTGTTGAATTCACGATAGTGTTCACGTACCTTGCTGTCCGTACCCACTTCATCTGCAGTCATTTCATTGAAAAAATTTGCCATGTTGTGATTTCCCTTGAGCCGTGTCTGACTATAGCTCAGCAGGAAGCGTGCCAATGCCGCACACCCGAAAGTATGTAAAAAATGACCACTTTTGTGGCGCAAAACCGTCATTCGCACCGCTTTGGTGCGCTACAGCATCAATTTTGCAGGCAGATGGGGCGCAGGGCAGCCGAGATCAGGCGTCCGGCGTGACGAAGGGCCGGCAGTCGACGGGCAGGTCGATGGTGAACGTGGTGCCCGTTTCCGGCGCACTGTCGACCAGCGCGCTGCCGCCATGGCTTTCCGCCACGTTTTGCACGAAGGGCAGGCCGATGCCCCAGCCGGGCGCGCTGCCTTCGTGCTCGCGGCGCAGGTATTCGAAGATGCGCTGCGTCTGGTCTTGTGCGATGTTGCTGCCCGTGTTGTGCACGCTCAAGATCATGCGTTCGCGCAAACTGTCGATATGAATATGGATGGGACCGTCGTCGCCATACTTGATGGCATTGCCCACGAGGTTATCCAGGGCCCGGCGCAGCGAATTTTCGCACCACCAGCCCGTCACGGATATGCCGCTGACCACGCACTTGCCCGGATGGCCGATATTGACGCTGTCGGCCACTTGCCGCGCCAGCGGCAGTATGTCGAAGCGCCGCAGGACGAGGGGCAGCTTTTGTCCCCGGTGGTAGCTGAGCGTATCGAGCAATTCCTGGATCATGTCGTCGAGGCGCTTGCCGTGCTCGAGAATTTTCAGCGCCAGCGCCGCCACGTCCGGCTGTTGCGCGCGCCGCTGCAGCAGCTGCGCACTGTTGAGCATGACGGACAGGGGATTGCGCATGTCGTGCGACAGCCCGGCGGCGATGCGGCGCTGAAAGCTTGCGTGCATGGCGGTAAATTCAAGGATGGCTTCGCGGATACCCGTATCGATCGAGGCGTTGATCACCTTCCAGTCGCGGCGCCGCAGCGGCACGCCCGCCTCCAGCGCGGCGGCGGCGAAGCAGTCGCGGAAAATCTGGTATTCCTGGATCACCTGTTCCGGGCCATAGCTGGTCATGCGCGCCCGTTCGTTGCCATGCACGGCAGGAGCGTTCGTGTTGCTGGTGGCGTCGTCGCGCGGGTAGCCGGGCGTGAGCGCTTCGGCCAGGTTGTCGAAGAAGGCGGGCAAGGTGTTGATGAGGATGGGCGTCAGCAAGGCGTCGGCACCGCGTACCTTGGCGCGCACCTCGTGTTCCCACTGCGTCAGCACGGCATCGCGCATGCTGAAGATGCGCCGCGTGCGCGCGGGCATGTCCAGCGCGTGCATTTTCTGGTCAGAGGCATAGGTCATCGCGGCTCCCCATCGACATCCCGGCATCCGCGCGATGCAAGGCGGGAGCTACAGTATCCTCCAAATCGGCGCGCAGGTGGTGTTCAATTTGGCGCGTGGGCAGCCGTAATGACGGCGCTCAAATGGCTGAGGGCAGCGTCCCATTGCTCCAGCGAAAAGTTTTGCGGATCGTCATGGCCATTCGCGAAGCCCGTATCGAGCACGGCGTGGAAGGCGGGAATCAGCCACGTGCCCTTGCGCACGCTGGCGGCGATGTACAGCAGGGCCAGCCGCTCGTATTGCGCGGGCGTAAAGCCCGGATCGGGCGCCAGCCCGTCGTTGCCCTTGCCGCCGCCGGGCACGGAGCGGCGCGGCTGCACCAGTTCCACGTGCAGGAACAGGCCCGTCAGCGACGGCTTGTCCTTTTCCAGCTTGCTGGCGTAGCTTGCCATGCCAAAGTCCCGCACGGCCAGGGAATCGCCGAGGCGGTTCACGTAGACATGGCCCTTCGGACCGCCGCCCAGCGCGGGGTTACGTATAGTGAAATCGTTGAAATCCCAGCTGGCGTCGTTGATGTGAGCAGGAATGGTTTCTAACAAGAAATTCGGGTTGCTGGTGTCGTGGATGACGAAATAGCGGGCCATCGGCGCGGCCAGCCGGCCCACGGCGCGCGACAGCGGTGCATCGACGGCGCCGCCCGCGTCCGCCTCGGCGATGTCTTGCTGCGCCAGCCAGGCGCGCAGGGCGACGGGGGAGATGCCCGTGCGCTGGCCGACGTGGGCGGCAAGAAAGGCCGGCAGCGGCGCGCTCTCGCCCAGGCGCGCATACAGTTTCACGGGGCGCAGCAGACACGTGGCTTGCGCCCGCGCATCGCCCTTGAAACCACTTTTCCAGGCGGCATACGGGCATCCGGCCTGTTTTTGGGCAGCGGCGGGCAGGGACAGGCAGAGCAATAACAGCAGGGCAGTGAGTTTCATGCGGGCATTGTCGCCCAAATCCGGCCATTGGCACAGGCGCGCAGGCGAAGCTGCCCGGGGAAGGGGCCGCTTCGCGCAGGCCGGGTTAAAACGCCACGCTGCCCGATACGACGAAGGTGCGCGGCGCGGCCAGCACCAGGCTGCCCGCGTCGAACGAAGAGACGGCCGAAGCCCAGTAGCTGCGGTCGGCCACGTTGTCGATGCGCGCGCGCAAGGTCACGTCATGGCCCGCCAGCTGCGTCAGGTAGCGCGCGCCGATGTCGATGCGGGTCCAGGATGGCAACTGCTTGCTGTTGGCCAGATCCGCATACTGCGTCGAGGTGTAGACGGTGCGGGCATTCAGGCTCAAGCCAGGCGCGCCGGGCACGTCCCATTCGCCGCCCACGCTGAGCTGTGTTTTTGGCGCGCCGATGGCGTTCTTGCCGTTGTTGGCCGGCTTGTCCGTCTTGCGCTGTTCCGTATCGAGCCAGGTCAGGCCGCCCAGCAGGCGCACGCCCGCTATGGGCGAGCCGAAGACGGACAGTTCCAGGCCCTGGTTGCGCTGCTCGCCCGACAAGGTGGCGCGTGTACCGACGATGGCAGGCAAGGGCTTGGCCGTCGAGAACAGGGCGGCGCTCATGCCCAGCCTGCCGCCGTCATATTTGATGCCGATTTCCTTCTGCTTCGACTTGTACGGCGCGAAGACTTCGCCATGGTTGCTGACCAGCTGGTTCTCCTTGCCATCGAAGTAGGTGCCGCTGGCCACGGGACCCTTGACCAGCGCCTCGATGTAGTTGGCGTACAGCGACACGTTCTTGCCGGCCTTGTAGACGATGCCGGCGACGGGCGTGGTGGCGCTCTTGTCATAGCTGGAATATTGCACGGCCGTGCCGTAGGCATATGCCGCATCGCGGATCTGCTGGCGGCGCAGGCCCACGGTCAGCAGCAGCCGGTCGTCGAGGAAGGCCATGGTATCGGCCACGGCGTAGCTGTTGAGGATAGTCTTTTGCGTCAGGCGTGGGTCGCTCATCATGCCGCCCGAGTTCGCGGACAGGGTAGGCGGCATGGCCACGTCCAGCGGATGGTAGATATTCGTCGGCAAGCCCGCATAGTCGCTGATCGCATACGCATTTTTCGCCTCGTTCCAGTGCCCGGACCAGCTGGCCACCAGGGTGTGCCGGACGCTGCCCGTGCTGAGCTTGCCGCGCACGCCCAGTTCTCCCGTGCGGATTTCCTGCTTGCGGGCATTGTCGAAGCGGTACACGCTGGCATCGCCATTGAGCGCGCTCAACGTCGGCTGGGCCAGGCTGTTGGCTTCCTTCGTCGAGCGGCTGCCGAACGCGGCCCAGGCCACCACATCCGTGGCGAGGTCGATTTCGGCGCGCGCCGTGCCGAACACGTCATGCTCCTTCGAATAGCTCCATGGCTGGGCGAAATTCTTCGACGCATCGGGTGCGCCAGGCAAGGTCGTCAGGCTGCCCGTGTTGACGGAAGGGCGGGGCGCCGTCAGGTCGAAATTCTGGTAGCCCGCGTCGGCCGACAGGCGGTAGTTGCGGCCCCGGTAATCGAGGCCCACCGAGAACATGCCCACGTCGTGGTCTTCGCGCTGGATGCCGGTCTCGCCCTGGCGCTTGGCGGCGTTCACGCGCACGCCGAACTCCTTGTTTTCGCCAAAGCGGCGCGCCACGTCGATGGCCGCGTAGGCGTGGCCGCCCGATTCCACGCCCACGGTCAGTTCCGTCAGCGGCGTGTTGCCGGCGCGCTTGGGCATCAGGTTGATGGCGCCGCCGATGCCGCTGCCGCCAGGCGCCGCACCGTTGAGGAAGGCGCTGGCGCCGCGGAACACTTCCACTCTTTCCAACAGTTCCGGCGAAACATATTGACGGGGCAGGACGCCGTACAGGCCGTTGTACGCCACGTCGTCCGAATCGAGGGCGAAGCCGCGGATCACATACACTTCCTGGAAGTTGCCGTAACCGCGAGACATGCGCACGGCGGCATCGCTTTGCAGCAAGTCGCCCACGCTGCGCGCTTGCTGGTCGGCAATGAATTGCTGCGTATAACTGGTGCTGCCGAATGGCGAATCCATCATGTCCACGGACCCGAGGATGCCCATGCGCCCGCCGCGTGCCACCTGGCCGCCCGCATACGCCTTCGACAAACCTTGCGCCGAGGCGTCGGCCGAGGCATTCACGACCACGGTCGACATGGTTGGCGCGTCGCCGGTTGCTGCGGTTTGGGCGTGGGCGGCGGCGCTGGCCAGCAGGAAGGCGGCCAGGGCGAACGGAGTAGGGGCGAGGCGGAAGGTGCGCATGGAGTTATCTGGATATTAATGAGAATGATTATCATTATATTCCAGCGCGGCGACGCGCGTGGGAATGCGTGAGAAAGCGATGAAAAAGTCATCATTTGTACAACACCCGGCGGGCCAGGCACTGGAATCTGGCGGTAAAAGGCGCGCCAGGCGATACCTTGTGGATTTATTAATGCCTATGGTCAAGTTTCGCTAAAATAAACCATCGCGCCCGGCGCCCACAGGAAACCGCATGCCACTGCATCGCCATCTACAGTCCGCCTCCGTGCGCATGCGGCGGGGCTTGAGCCTGAAAGGCGCGGCCGTCGCGCTGATCCTGGCCATGCACGCGCTGGGCCTGTATTTCCTCCTGCTGCCGGCGCGGCAGCTCAAGCAATACACGGAAGTGGCTTTCATGACCCTGCTGCCGCCCCGGCCGCCGCCGCAAACGCCGCCGCTGGCCTTGCCGCTGCCGATGCCGGCCCCCATGCCGCGCGCGCGGGCCACCGTGCCGCCCGCTATCATTGCGCCGCCCGCCGTGGCGGCGGAAGCCATCACCGTACCTGCCGAGGAATCGTCCGCCGCGCCCCCGAACGCGCCAGCTGGTCCCGACTTGCGCACGCGCGCACGCCTGGCGGCGGGCGCCGCCGACAAGGCATTGCGCAGCGAACTCAAGCAAGATAAGCCGTGGCTGGCCGCGGCCGACCTCAAGAGCGACAGCGCCTTCCAGAAACAGGTCGCCTCCGCCTGGCGCGGCGGCCCCGTCATCCGCGTGGAGGAATACCTGACGGCCGACGGCCGGCCCGTCACGCGCGTCGTCAGCGCCGGCGGCGCCACGTGTTTTGGCATGGATGCGAACCCGGGCGCGGGCGCCGACCCGTTCAAGACGGGCGGCAAGGTCAAACGCGTGCCTTGCCCGGGGTAATCTGACAGGCTGCGTGGCGGCGCTTGTCGGCTTACGCCCTGCGGGCCAAGCCGACCTACGATGGAATCGGGCAGGCAAAGACCGAGTGCCTTGCAGGGTTTTAGGGGAGGTAATAAGGTATGCCATCCCCGGCTGGGTCTCAAATATGCTAAGTTGCGTCTGCAAATCTTGTCGACACGACCCAGGACGCCCATGCCACCCGAACTCCTCATCCTCGCCCCCAGCCCCTCCGCTGCCGTCAACGCGCAGCTGGAGCAGCATTACAACTGTCATCACGCCTGGCAAGTGCCTGCGGACGAACGCCACGCCTGGCTGGCCGAACGCGCACCGGGCATCCGCGCCGTCGTCACGACGGGCGCGCTGGGCTTGAACGCCGCCGACATGGCCCTGCTGCCGAAGCTGGAAATCGTCGCCGTCAATGGCGTGGGCCTTGACGGCGTGGCGCTCGACCTGGCGCGCGAGCGCGGCATTGCCGTTACGACCACGCCGAACGTACTGACCGATGACGTGGCCGACATGGCGCTGGCCTTGCTGCTGGCCAGCGCGCGGCATGTCGTGGCACTCGACCGTTTCGTGCGCGATGGCGGCTGGGAACGCCGCGAAGCCATCGCCCCCGCATCTAGCCTGCGTGGCAAGACGGCCGGCATCTTCGGCTTCGGCCAGATCGGGCAAGCGATCGCGCTGCGCCTGGCCGCCTTTGGCATTCATGTGCGCTACTTCCAGCCGCGCGCCATTGCCGGCACCAGCGTGCCGCGCGCGGAATCGTTGCTGGCCCTGGCGCAGGAAAGCGATTATTTGATCGTCTGCGCGCCGGGCACGCCGGCCACGCGCAAGATCGTCGACCGCACGGTGCTCGACGCGCTCGGTCCGCAAGGCACCCTGATCAATATCGCCCGTGGCGCCCTGATCGACGAAGACGCCCTGATCGCCGCCTTGCAGGATGGCCACCTGGGCGCGGCCGGCCTCGACGTGTTCGCGGACGAACCGCGCGTGCCGGACGCCCTGCGCGCCTTGCCGAACGTGGTGCTGACGCCGCACGTGGGCAGCCTGACCGTGGAAACGCGCCATGCGATGGGGCAACTGGTGGTCGATAACCTGGCCGCGCACTTCGCCGGCTTGCCCTTGTTGACGCCAGTAAAGTTATAAATACCCACCCGGGACGTACCGTTTTAATCAAGCATGAATGAAAGAGTCGCTATGGAATTAAGTAAATCGCTGTTGCGCACGCGGGGCGGGCTGGACAGCGGCAAGGTGGGCATGATCGAGCTGTTCTTCGATCTCGTGTTCGTGTTTGCGGTAACGCAACTGTCGCATGGCTTGCTGGCGCACCTGAGCGCCATGGGCTGGCTGCAGACGGGCTTGCTGCTGATGGCCGTCTGGTGGGTGTGGATTTACACGTCGTGGATCACCAACTGGCTCGATCCCGAGCGCATTCCCGTACGTATCAGCCTGTTTGCGCTGATGCTGGGCGGACTCATCATGTCGGCCTCGATTCCCGAAGCGTTCGGCACGCGGGGCCTGGCGTTCGCGGCTGCCTATGTCGCCATGCAGGTGGGCCGGCCCCTGTTTGCCTGGTGGGCCGTGCGCCACGAAGCGCTGGCGCGCCGCCGCAATTTCCAGCGCATCGCCCTGTGGGCCGCGTTGTCCGGCATCTTCTGGATCGCCGGCGGCGTGGCCGCGCCCGAACAGCGCATCTTCTGGTGGGCCCTGGCCTTGCTGATCGACTTTGCTGGTCCGTGGATGCAGTTCGGCATGCCGGGCCTGGGGCGTTCCTCGACGGCCGACTGGGATGTCGATGGCGGCCACATGGCCGAGCGCTGCGGCCTGTTCGTCATCATCGCCCTCGGCGAGTCCTTGCTGGTGACGGGCGCCACGTTCGCAGGACTGGAATGGACGGCCGGCAACTGGCTGGGCTTTTTGTCGGCCCTGGTCGGCAGCATCGCCATGTGGTGGATTTATTTCGATACGGGCGCCGAGGCGGGCCACCACCGCATCGCCCACTCGAAGGACCCGGGCCGCATCGCCCGCAAGGCTTACACGTATATCCACTTGCTGATCGTGGGCGGCGTGATCGTTTCCGCCGTGGCCGATGAACTGGCGCTCGTGCATCCGGACGAAGCGAGCTTCGCCGGCATCAGCGCCTTGCTGGGCGGCCCGATCCTGTATCTGCTGGGCAATGCGCTATTCAAATGGGTCAGCAGCGACCGCTCCACGCCGCCGCTGTCGCACCTGCTGGGTATTTTGATCATCCTGGCGCTGATTCCGATGGCCTACGGCCGCCTGTATTCGCCGCTGACCCTGGCCTGCATCACCAGCTGCGTGCTGGTACTGGTGGCCGTGTGGGAACATATGGCGCTGCGCCGTCCGCCGCCGGAAATCGATCTTTAGTGCGCGATCCCTGACGCCTGCCTGACCTTAGCCGGGCGGCGCGATGTCGTCCGGATTGCTGCGCGCATCGAGCTGCAGCTGCAAGAATGCCAGGTCCAGCCAGGCGCCGAACTTGGTGCCCACCTGGCGCATCAAGCCCACTTCCTCGAAGCCCAGCTGCTTGTGCAGGGCGATCGAGCCGGCATTGCCCGCCTCGATGCCCGCCACCATCACGTGCTTGCCCAGGCCGCGCGCCCGTACAATCAATTCCCCCATCAAGGCCTTGCCGACGCCGGCACCGCGGCTGTCGGCGCGCACGTACACGGAATGCTCGACCGTATGGCGGAAACCCTCGAACGGGCGCCAGTCGCCGAACGAGGCATAGCCGGCCACGTTTTCATCCGCATCGATGGCGACGAGCACGGGATAGCCGGCCCGCTCGCGGTCGGCCAGCCAGGCGGCGCGGTTGGCCGCGTCGACCGTCCGTTCATTCCAGATGGCCAGGGTGTTGCTGACGGCATCGTTGTAGATGGCCGTGATGGCCTCGATATCGCCCGCGTGGGCATCGCGTATGTGCATGTTGATCTCCTTGCTGGTCGTCTACTATAATGGACAAATCATAGAGCGGCGGCCACGCCTTGTCCAATAAAATCCGAATGGATGCCGATACATGTCCACTAAACCAGACGAATTGAACCAGCGCATCGGGGCCAGGGTGCGCCTCGAGCGGGAAAGCCTGGGCTGGTCGCTGACGGACCTGGCGGCCCGTTCGGGCGTGTCGCGCGCGATGGTGCACAAGGTGGAGCGCGGCGATTGCAGCCCCACGGCCACCTTGCTGGCGCGCCTGTCGGGCGCCTTCGGCCTGAGCATGTCCGAACTGATCGCCCGCGCGGAAATGCGCGAGGGACGCTTGCTGCGCAAGCTTGAGCAGCCCGTGTGGGTCGACCCGCAGAGTGGCTATGTGCGGCGCCACGTGTCGCCCGCGTCCGACATGCCGCTCGACCTCGTGCACATTTCCTTGCCGCCGGGCGCCGTGGTGGCCATGCCGGCCGCCGCCTATGTGGCGCGGCGCCAGCTGATCTGGGCGCTCAGCGGCAGCCTCGTCTTCATCGAAGGGGAGACCCGCCACGTGCTGGACGAGGGCGATTGCCTGGAACTGGGCCCGCCGGCCGACTGCGTGTTCCGCAATGAAACGGCATCCGCTTGCACCTATGCCGTGGCCGTCCTGAAGAACCGAGGCTAAGCCAGCGCTACAGCGCGCAGCTGGGCGATGAAGGCGCGCGCGGCAGGCGCCTGTTCGTGGCGGCGGAAGGCCACGGCGATTTCCGAGCTGATCTGCGGCGCCGCCAGTTCGCGGAACACCACGCCGGGCAATTGCACGCTGGCCATCACGGAGTGGGGCACGATGGCGCAGCCCACGCCCAGCGACACTTCCGTCAGCACGGCCACCAGGCTGCCGGGGCGCGACACCACCTGCGCCGCAAAGCCGCCGCGCCGGCTCACCTCCAATGTTCCCAGTTCCTGTTCCGGCACGATGAACGCCTGCTGCGCCAGCGCGGCCGGTGCTGCCACGTCGATCCCGGCGAGCGGGCTGTCGGCCTGCACGGCCAGCACGAAGCGGTCGCGCAGCAACACCACGCTGTCCAGTCCGTCCGGCAAGTGCAGCGGCGGGCGCACGAAGGCCAGGTCGACGCGGCCCTGGTCCAGCAAGCCGGGCAGGGCATCCATCGCGTATTCGCGAGCGCCGATGTGGATCCCCGGGTGGCTGGCGCGAAAGCGCGCGAACTGGCCCTGCAGCACGCCTGAGTATGCGGCCGAAGCCACGTAGCCGATTTCCAGCCGTCCCAGTTCCCCCCGTCCCGCCCGCCGCGCCACGTCCTGTGCCTGCGCCAGCTGCTCCAGCGCGCGCGCCGCCTCCAGCACGAACAGCTCGCCAGCGGCCGTCAGGGACACGGCGCGCTTGCTGCGCTGGAACAGCCGCGTGCCCAGCAACTGCTCCGTTTCCTGCACCTGCTTGGTCAGCGCGGGCGGCGAAATACCGAGCTCGGCAGCCGCCCGCGCGAAATGCAGGCTGTGCGCGACGGCCAGCACGCAGCGAAAATGCCGCAATTCCATCTCTTTGTCTGTATTCACCATGGGTGAATTATAAGGCGCTCGTCTTATAACAGGAAATAACACCAGCCTGCTTAAAATACAGGCATGAAGAATACCAACTGGACTTTATATACGTGCTCGGGCGTGTGCGCGCTGATCATGCTCGACACCAACGTCGTGGCCGTCTCGCTGCCGTCGATCGCCCGCAGCCTGAACGCCAGCTTCGTCGACGTGGAATGGGTGGTCAGCGCCTACATGCTGGCGTTCGCCTCGTTTTTGCTGCCGGCCGGCAGCATCGCCGACCGCCTGGGACGGCGCAAGGTCATGCTATTCGGCCTCTCCGTATTCGCGCTGGCCTCCTTGTTGTGCGGCCTGGCGTGGACGCCGTTCGTGCTCAACGTGGCGCGCGCCGTCAAGGGACTCGGTGCCGCGCTGCTGCTCACGTCCGCGCTGGCCGTCATCGGCCACACTTTCCATGCGGAAAAGGAGAGAGCACGGGCCTGGTCCGTGTGGGGCGCCGCCATGGGCGTGGCCATGACGGTGGCGCCGCTGCTAGGCGGCCTCGTCACGAGCGCCATCAACTGGCGCTGGATCTTCTACCTGAACCTGCCCGTCGTCGCCATCCTGATGTGGCTGGTGCGCAAGCACGTGGACGAGTCGAAGGACGCGTCCAACGCCAGTTTCGACCCGGCGGGCGCGCTGCTGTTTTCCGCCGGCCTGTTCTGCATCATCTGGGGCTTGATCGACGCCAGCGTGGCCGGTTGGTCCAGCCGTGCCACCATGCTGCGCTTTGCGGCGGGCGCCGCGCTGCTGCTGGTCTTCGTGCTGGTGGAGCGGCGCCAGCGCGCACCCATGGTCGATTTGAGCCTGTTCGGCCGGCGCGTGTTCGTCGGCGCCGTGCTGGGCATGTTCGGCTACGCCATCGCCGCGCAGGTGATGATGACGTTCTTGCCGCTGTACCTGCAGAACGGCTTCGGCTTTTCCGCCGTGCTGGCCGGCTGCGCCATGCTGCCGTTTGCCGTCGCCATGGTGGTGTTGTCAAGGCTGGCGCCGCGCGCCATGCGGGTGCTGGACGACCGCGGCATATTGGTGACGGGCTTGCTGATCGTCGCCGTGGGCAACGTCGCCACGGCGCTGGCCGCCGCCAGCCTGCAATACGGCTGGGTGGCAGCCGGCATGGTCGTCACGGGCGCGGGCGCAGGATTACTCAACGGCACGACCCAGAAGGCCATCCTCGCCTGCATCCCCCGCGAGCGCACGGGCATGGGTTCCGGCATCAGCACCACCACGCGCTTCGTCGGCATCGTGCTGGCCGTGGGCGCGCTGGGCGCCGTGCTGGCCATGCGCACGGCGGACTCGTTCGAGAAACTGGCGTGGCTGCACGGCTTGAAGGCGTCGCCCGAGATGATAGAGCGCATCGTCGCCGGCAACGCGGCCGAGGCTTTCGGCCAGCTGCCGCCCGCGCTGCAAGCCGTGGCGCAGGAAGCGGCGCGGCACGCTTTCATCGACGGCTTTGCCAGCGTGCTCTACCTGGCCGGCGGGCTGGCGGCCGTGGTGGCGGCGCTGGTCTTCGTGCTGGCCAGGCCGCTGGAAAAAGTGTAACTCTTCAGCAATATGCGCGTGCGCCGCCCGCACTTGTAATATGATGCCATCAAGAAATACATGGCAATCATATAACACGATCAATCAAGAGCCCCGAACAGAACCGTAGCGAGCGGCAGTGAGTTGTGGCTGAGAAGCGGAGCTGTGCGAAGCACGGGGCCGCCGAGGCAGTGAGCATCGGAAGCCGCAAATCACGACGCGCAGTAGGTTATGTTCGGTGCGGAGAATCGCATGCGCAGAAAACGCATTATCATCACCAGCGTACTGGTGGCAGTCATCGGCGTGGCCGCTCCCCTGAGCCTGGCCTTCTATTTGTCGTCCGTGCGCGCCGAGCAGGGCGAGCAGGAACGCCTGCGCCTGCTCGCCGGCTACGCGCTCGAGCGTGCCCACCGGTCCATTGCGTCGGCCGGGCTCGCCCTGCGCAGCGCCGATGCGCTGGACCTGGCGCCGTGTTCGGACGCGCATATCCAGCAGTTGCGCCGCATCACCATCACCACGCGCAGCATCGACGATATCGGCTATGTGGAAAACGGCCTGCTCAAATGCACGTCCACGGGCATTGAAGAAGCGCGCATCGCCGTCACGCCCGGCGATTTCACCTTGGCCAACGGCATGGGCATCGATTTCAACCTGCGCCCCGTCGTCAGCGGCGGCAAGCGCATGGTGGGACTGTCCTACCGCGCCTACAAGGTACTGATCGATCCCGTGCGCTTTTCCGACGTCATCGTCGACAGCGATATCCAGATGGCCGTGGCCATCGGCAAGGAAGGCGTGCTCGACACCTTGCACCATCCCGACCCCGCGCTGGTGCAAACCTTGCTCGCCGGCTTGCCGGCGACGGGAGACGCGGCACACGACGGCAGCATCCATGCGACGCTGTACCGCGATGGCTTGACGGCCGTCATGATCGAGCCGCGCAGCAAGCTCAACGACAGGCTGCGCCGCGAACAGCTGCTGCTCCTGCCGCTGGGACTGCTGATGGCCGCCTTTATCTTCGGCATCGTCGTGTGGCTGTCGCGCCGGCGCCTGTCGCTGCGCGGCGAGCTGGAAACGGCGGTCGAACGGCGCGAATTCTTTGTCCATTATCAGCCCATCATCGCGCTCGACACGGGCGTGTGCGTGGGCGCCGAGGCGCTGATACGCTGGCGCCGTCCCGACGGCAGCATGATACGGCCCGACCTGTTCATCCCCGTGGCCGAGGAAAGCGACCTCATCTTGCCCATCACGGACCAGGTGATCGCCTGCGTCATCGCCGACATGCGCGCCGCGCTGCTGGCCGACCGCGAACTGCACATCGCCATCAACCTGTGCGCCAGCGACATCGAGACGGGCCGGGTGCTCGACGTGCTCGAGCGCGCGCTGGCCGGCACGGGCATCGAGGCGCAGCAGATCTGGCTGGAAGCGACGGAGCGGGGCTTCATCAACGTGGAAGCGGCCCGCGCCACCATCGAAAAGGCCCGCGCACGCGGCCATGCCGTGGCCATCGACGACTTCGGCACCGGTTATTCCAGCCTGTCGAGCCTGCAAAACCTGCCCCTTGACGCCTTGAAAATCGACAAATCCTTTGTCGACACCATCGGCACGGACGCGGCCACCAGCAGCGTCACGCCGCACATCATCGCCATGGCGCGCACTCTGAACATGCTGATCGTGGCCGAAGGCATCGAAACGCAGCAACAAGCCGATTATTTGCTGGAACGCAAGGTCGAATTCGGCCAGGGCTGGCTGTTTGCCAAAGCGCTGCCGGCCTTGGACTTCCTCGCCTTTTACGCAAGCCGCCGCTTGCCATCGCCCCCATGAAACAGCCACGCTTTCCCTATCCCTTGCAGCCGCTGCGCGTCCCGGGCGGCTGGCACATCACCGTCAACACCCTGTTCGAGGTGGAGCCGGGCCCCGACACCATGCAATGGTTCAGCAGCGCGCTGCTGCTGTGGGGCAGCTGCCGCGACAGCGGTTACTGCTTCAATTCGCACTTCGAGCCGGAGGACGATCCTGCCGGCGAATTCGTGCTGGAAATGGGCAAGGTGGCATACGACCGCCACGGCAAGATCGTCCAGGGCAGCGACGCCTTCCTCGGCGAATTTCGCACGCGCAGCAAGGCGCAATTCGTCGCCCGGGTCGAGCAATTCATGCAGGACCCGGCAGCCTAGGTTTTACTGCTTGCGCGGCAAGACCACGTCCTGCCCGCCTTGCGTGAGCACGGCGCCGGCGATCTTGCCCGCCGCATCGCGCGTAAAGGCCAGTTCCGCCTCGATGGCGCGGAAGAAAAACGCGTCTTTCGCGCTGGCAAACAAGGGGGCCGAGCCGACACCCGTGCCCGCCGCTTCCAGTCCCTGCTTGCCCAGAGTCACCGTCAACGTGAAATCCTTGTCCAATGGATACTCGCCCACGTATTCGACCAGCGCGGCGCGCGGCAGTTCGATGGCGACCGGCGGCTTTTTCAGCGGCGGCAAGGGCGCGCCGGGCAGCAAGGCGGACAAGCCCAGCGCGTCGATATCGCGCGCCGCGTTCGTCAACACCACCACGCCCCGCTTGCCGTCCGTCGTGAACGCCGCATAGCTGGTGTAGCCGCCCGTCTGGCCGCTGTGCCACGCGTAGCTTTGACCCTGCCGCTGCTCCAGCAGCCAGGCCAGGCCGATTTTCGTCTCACTGTCCGGCGCCAGCGGCCGCTGCGGCTTGATCGCCAGCGCATACGGGCGCAGCGGCTTGAACATGTACGCTTGCAGGTAGGCAACCATGTCGCGCGCGCTCGAATACACGCCGCCGGCCGGTGCCACCACGTTCAAATCCCAGGCGGGTGTCGGCTCCCCCGACAGCAAATGGCCGGGCGCCAGGCGCGCCAGCATGCCGTGCGTGGGCGTGTTCGACGTCGAGCGCATGCCCAGCGGCACCGCGAGGCGTTTTTGCAGCAGCGCTTCATAGCTGCTGCCGGCCTGTGCGGCCAGGGCCGTGCCCAGCACGGCATAGCCGATGTTCGAGTAGTCAAATTTGGCGCCAGGCGCGCGGAGCAGATGGTAGGCGGCGAGAAACTCCCGCTGCTTCGCTTCCGTGTAGTCCGCATACGGATTGGCGGGGTCCTTGGGCGCGAAATTGTCGGGCAGGCGCGGTAGCGAGGAATAATGCGTGGCCAGGTCGAGCAGGCTGATCTGCTTGCCGTCAAAGGCCGGCATGGTGTACCCAGGCAATACTGCCGCCACCGGCTCGTCGAGCGTCACCTTGCCTTCGACGACGGCGTCGGCCAGCAGCAAGGCCGTCATGGTCTTGGTGATGGAGCCGATCTGGTAGACGGTGTCGGCGCCCGGCTTGGCATTCTTGCCTGCATGCACGCTGCCAAAGCCGTAGACGGCGCTGCTCTTGCCGTCGATCACGGCAATGACGATGCTGGGGAGCATGCCCGCGCGCGTGAGTTCCTCGGCGCGCTGGCGCACGGCGTCATCGAGGACGGGCGCGGCCAGGGCGGCGCTGCCGAGCAGGCAAAGGGGGAGAAGGGCGATAGTGGGTGTCATGGGAACCTTGTCCAGGGTGGGCTGTATGCACGCCGGCACCTGGATAAGATGGCTGGCATGCACTGGAAAGGATACGGCGCCAACATGAAGGGCGCCTGAGTTTTATGCCATTTTTGCCGCTTTGCTAAGGCTTGCGCTTGCCAGGCATGGCCTGGCCGTTCTGGTGCAGCACGACGCCCGTGATGGCGCCCTGGGCGTCGCGCTGGAACACCAGTTGCGCTTCGACCACCTTGTAGAAGAAGGTGTCCTTCGCGCTCGCGTACACGGGCGCTTCGGGCTGGCCCGTGGCGCCCACCAGCAAGCCGTCGGGCCCCTGGCGCACGCTGAGGACAAATGTGGGCGCCAGCGCATACTGGCCCGCATATTGGGCCAGCTCGGCCGGGGCGATGGCGATTTCCTTCGGCGCCGGGGCATTCGGCGGCGGCAGGCTGCCGGGCAGTAGCACGCCCACGCCCAGGGCGTCGACGTCGCGCGCCGTGCTGCTCAGCACTACCACGCCCCGCTTGCCGTCCAGCGTGTAGCCGGCAAAGCTGGCATAGCCGCCCGTCTGCCCGTTATGCCAGGCAAAGGGCTGGCCCTTGACCTGGTCGAGCATCCACGCCAGGCCGATCTTTTTCACGCCGTCGCCATCGCCTTCGCCGGCCAGTACCCGGCGCGGCTGCACGGCCAGTTGCTGCGCGGGACTGCTCGCCCGCATGTACGATTGCATGTAGGCAATCATGTCGCGCGCGCTGGAACGCACGGCACCGGCCCCCGCGATGGCCTGGAAATCCCAGTTCGCGGCCGGCTTGCCATCGGCCAGGTGGCCCGGCGCCAGGCGCGCGCGCAGGGCGGGCGTCGTCACTGACGAGCTGCTGGTCATGCCCAGCGGACGGAAAATGCGCGCTTGCAGCAGTTCTTCGTAAGACATATTGGCTTGCGTGGCCAAGGCCGTGCCCAGCAAGCCATACGCGAGGTTCGAATATTCATACGCGGCGCCCGGCGCGCGCGCCAGCACATGGCCGGCCAAAAAGGTACGCAGTTGCGCCTCGCCATAGCCGGCGTAGGGATTGGCCATGTTCGCCGGCGCCAGGTTGGCGGGCAGGCGGGGCAAGCCGGAAAAGTGCGTGGCCAGCTGGCCCACGGTGATTTTCTGGCCCGCCAGCGCGGGGATGGCGTAGGCGGGCAGCAGTTCGGCCACCGGCTGATCCAGTTGCGCCTTGCCCGCCACGATGGCGTCGGCCAGCAGCAGGCCCGTCATGGTTTTCGTCACGGACCCGATTTCATACACGGTGTCGGCATCGGGCACGCCCTGGTCGCCCGGATGCGCGCGGCCGAAGCCGTACACGGCGCTGTCCTTGCCGTCGATCACGGCGATGACCAGGCTCGCATGCTTGCCGTCACGCACCAATGTTTCCGCCCGTTCCCGCATGGCCGCGTCGAGGGTGGGCGCGGCCAGCGCGGCGGCGCCGGACAGGGACAGGAGGGGCAACAGCAGGGTGCGTAAGCGTGGAGGCATCGTCGATTCCGTCAGGAAAGTGATTGGTGGGAATACAGCATAACAGCATCACTGGCAAGATGGCCGTTTTGGCAAGATGGTGCGGCGATCATGGCTGCCAGTTGCGCGCGCATGTCGGCGGCCATGCCGAGCAGCAATTCGCCGCGCCGGCGCGCATCGGCCCGTTTCTTCGACGGCACATCGGCCAGATCCGGCACCCGGTAGGGGGCGCAGGGCAAGTGATAATTGCCGTCGCGCATGCGCAAGGCGTGCAATTCCTGCCACGCCAGGTCGTAATCGGCGGCGATATGGCGCCGCCGGCGCGCATTCAGGGCGATGCGGTTGTCATTGCTGATCAAGAACAGGTTGGTGCAGGCGAAAAAATCGCCAAAATCGCGCAAGGCCGTCACCATCAGGTTTTTCGGACGGCAACCGTGCAGCGCCCGGGTGGCGTCCTTGACGGCCAGCTTGCCCGCCTCCGAGCGCAAGCCTTGCAGCGCGCCCAGCTGCAAGGAGACGCCATCGGCGCGCGGCACGAACAGAAAGCTGGCCAGGTACAGGGGCAGGCCGTCGCGCGTCAGACGCAGGCACAGTTCGCCTTCGCGGTAGCTGTCGTGGATGGCCGTCATCTGCAGACGGTATTGCGCTCCATCCTTGCCGTCGAACGCGGCCAGCACCACGGGTTCGCGCGCGGCCCGCTCGACCAGCGCGCGCGCACCCGCTTGCCACAGGAAGCGGTAATGTCCTTCCAGCAAGGCCAGGCGATCCGCGCAACCGAGCCGGCGCGAGGCGTACGGACGGTAGATCTTGAAGCGCAGGCAGGGATGCAGCTGCGCCAGCGAGTTCAAGCCCGGCATGCTGCCGAGGAAAGCTTGCCAGCGCGTGCGCTGGCGGGGAAAGAAGAGGGCGCCCAGCGCCGCTTTCAGGCGGTGGCCGCTGGCGGAAGGTGGGGACACGGCGGGCGGCACGGCGGCACTGTGGTGCAAGGTCAAAGCGATGTCATTCATGGTTCTGCCGGAAAATGGCAGGCGCTGCACAATGAGAGCCTTGCCAATTTGAATGCTACGCGGGCCAGGTGAATTTCATATTAAGAAGCTATTCCCACGGGGATGTAGAGGATGGCAACTAAACATTTGCCTTTTGGCAATATGACCGGTTATGCTCGCGGCACTGTGACCCGATGAAATGATTGCACCCCATGAAACTCCGCCTCCTGCTTGCCATTCCCATGCTGCTCGCCGCGCAGGCCGCCCACGCGCAAGACCGCACGGCCGATCCTCTGGCGCCGCTGGCGCAATGCATCAACCGCAGCCAGTTCCAGTTCAAAACGCAGGACCGCTTGCCGGCCAGCGCGACCACGCGCGTCGTCAAGATGGCGGCGGGGGAGCGCCGGGTCTCGACGGCCGATGGCTACCGGCTGATGCTGTTCCGCAAGAGCAGCTTGCCCCTCGCGAATCTGAAGATCGAACGCAGCGCCGAAGGCCATTTTGCCGCCGACCGCGAAACCATCCTGGCGCAAATGCAGGAGATGTCGGCCGGCAGCAAGCCGCCGCATCAGGTGCCGCTGGAAACGGACGCGCGCCAGGGCGTGGAAGTGCTAGGTTTGAATAACGCCGGCATCGCGGAGACACCGGGCATTATCAGTTTCTATACGCTGCTGCATGCCGCCAGCGGCACGGTCGCCAGCGCCTACGTGCTGAACCAGCCGGCCGACCCGCGCGACTTTGCCACGGATGCCCAATACCAGGCCTTGCGCGACCAATTCATTGCTTCGCTTGCAAACTGCCTGGCCGATCCTGCGCAGTAAGGCAAGCGCACAGGAAGGAGACGTGAACCATGAAAAAAGCCGCAACAAGTACGCCGCCCGCCGAGGAAGCGGCAGGCACCGAACCGGCCGCCAGCCTGATCGACGCGAAAATCGCCTCGCTGGCGGACTGGCGCGGCAAGACCCTGGCCGCCGTGCGCGCACTGATCCACCAGGCGGACCCGGACGTGGTCGAGGAAGTCAAATGGCGCGGCGTGCCCGTCTGGTCGCATGCGGGCATGATTTGCACGGGCGAAACCTATAAACTGGCCGTGAAACTCACTTTCGCCAAGGGCGCCGCCTTGCCCGATCCGGCCGGCCTGTTCAATTCCAGCCTGGACGGCAACACGCGCCGGGCCATCGACATCCACGAAGGCGAGCATCTCGATGCCGCGGCGTTCAAGGCGCTGATACGCGCCGCCGTGGCGCTAAATACGGCGCCAAAACCAAAACGGACGACGACTTGAGAAACTATCTGTATATCTGGCACGACCCGGCCGCGCGCATGCTGGTCGCTTCCGGCATCGAATTCAAGGATGCGATTCCCGCGCTGCTGGACGCGGACGGCATCGTGCTGCGCAGGGGCAGCGCCGGGACGGCCGGGAAACCCGCCGCCTGGCAGGCCTTGGCGCGGCAGCAACTGCCAGCCCTGGCAGGTGAAGACCTGCATGCCTGCGGCAGCCACGCCTGGGCCGATTGGCAGGGCGCGCCGCCAGCCCCCGGCGATGCGGACGTGGCCGCGATGCTCGGCCACCATGGCGCCCTCACGCCGCCTGCCGCCTTGCGCAGCCGCTTTCTCGCTTTTGCCCACGACGACGGCTGGTACCTGAAACTGCTGTATGCGGCATGGGACGATGTGGCGCAGCTTCTCGCCGGCGCCATCCCGCCAACCTTGGGCGCGCTCGACATCGACGCGCTGCAGCGGGGGAGCGATGCCTACTGGCTGCAGGACGGCGCGGTCCAGGCCGAGCTGAAAACCCACGATATCGACAGCGTGCTGAATCGCCGCTTGTAGCGAATGAACAACGCGCCAGCCATGTGCCTGATTCGTCCCTTCACCAGCGCGGATACGCAGTCCTGCACCGCCATCCTGGCCCTGGCCGGACGCGACGCCTTCGGCCCAGTCGCCGGCAGCGCCGCATTCACGGCGGCGACGCAGGACGAAGACATCCTCGTTGCCGAACGCGGCGGCATCGTCACCGGCTTTGCCGCCGTGTACACGGGCGACGCGCCCGTGTACTTCCTGCACCACCTGTACGTGCACCCGGCGCACAGCGGACGGGGTATCGGCACGCAATTGCTGGCCGCCGTGGTGGCGCGTTTCGGCCCCCATCTGAGCCTGAAGACGCAGCTGGCCAATACGGGTGCCCGGCGCTTGTATGCGCGCGCAGGCTGGGTCGAGGACGATGGCGACGGCGGCGTGGACGCCATGGGCGCGTGGATACGCGTGCGCTACCAGGCCGGGGTGCCCGTGCGATGAAAGATCCTGGCGCGATGGACCCGGCCCTGGCGAGAATGATGGGCTGGTTCGTGATCCTGCTTGCCATTCCGGCAGGCTATTTTTCCTTCTGGCGCACGTACGACAAGCTCACTTCGCCTGAATGGCCCGTGACGAGCGCCGAAATCGTGCGCAGCAGCATGTATCAGCGCACGGGCAAGTCACAGGACTGGTGCGTCAAGCTGGCCTATCGCTACACTGTGGAGGGCAAGGCGTATCGCAGCGGGCGAATCGGCGTTTCGCGCGTCGGCAACGCCGGCTGCCACCGCGACCAGGCCGTCACCGCGTGGCGCCTGGCCCGCATGGCGCCAGGTGCGCGCATCCGGGTGCATTACCGGCCGAGCGACCCGGCCGATACCGCCGTGTTCCTTGCCGGCCTCGATTTCCTCGATTATTTCGGCGCCGGCCTGGCGCTCGTCCTGTTCGCGGTGGGCGTGTCGGAAGCACGCAAGCGAGCGCCAACCGCCTGATCCGTTCCGCCAGGGCAGATGCTGATACCGGGCGCATAGGCAAAGACCTGTTCGCAGACGGGCAGCGATGCCTGTCAGGATGCCCTTGTTGCCATGTAGACGGGCTCAAACATCGCGTTTCCCCTTGTTTTGCAGCGCTAGGCGCGCGGCCATCCCTGCATTGTCGCGCAGCAAGGCATCGCGTTCCAGCGTCAGCGCTTCGGCGCGCTGCTGTGCCGTCTGGGTATTTTCCGCCAGCATGTCGAGCTGGCGGTCTTGCGCGGCCAGCTCCACCTTGGCGTCGTTCAGCGCCAGCAAGGCCGTATCGAGCTTGGCCAGCAGGGCGTCGGCGGACGCGGCCGCCTGCAGGTATTGAAATTCGAACTGGTCGCGCTCGGGACGCACGGTGGCCAGCGCCTCGCGGTCGGCGGCCGCTGCATCAGCCAGACGCGTGTGCTCGACCTGCAGCTGCGCCAGGCGCATGTCTTGCTGTACCAGGGTCGCTTGCTGGCCTTGCAGGCGCTGCTGCAGCTGCGCATTGTCTTGCTCGAGACGGCTGATCCGTTGCTGCGCCTGGGCCCGTTCCTCGCTGCGCTGGGCGGCCGCCGCTTCCTGGTAATGGTCGAACTGCGAGCGCACCTGCGCCAGCTGGCGGTTCAGGGCGGCGATTTCCTCGCCCCGGTCGGCCAGGCGCTGCGTCAGGCCCGCATTGTCGCTGTGCAAGGTCGCCAGCGTGACGGCGCGAAAATGGTGTTCTTCCTTCAATTGCGCCAGCGCGTGTTGCGTGGCGCGCAATTCCTGGGTGAGGGCTGCGCGCGCCTCGGTCAGTTTCAAGCGTTCGCTTTCCGTCTTCTTCAGTGTTTCCAGCGCCGCATCGCGTTCAGCGCGGTGTTGCTGCATGCCCGTTTCCAGCTGCTGCGCCACGTCGCGCTGCTGCTTTTCATAGACGCCGCGCATCGCTTCCATCAATTCGGCCGGCAAGCCTGACTCCGTTTTCACGGCACCCGCGCCCTGGAACTCTTCCTTCCAGCGCTTGAGCAGGGGCGCGATGGTGCTCTTGCTGCCCGTGCTGCCCAGCGCTTCGCGCACATTGTCGACCGTGGGATTGCGCCCATCGGCAGCGACGATTTGGGCTGCTTTCATAACATCAGAGTACAGAATGCCGGTGCGGGCCATGAAATCACCTATGAGCGAAATTTAGTAACGTATTACATGATACGTAATATCAAATAATATTACGATATAAATTTTGATAATTCTTGAAAAATATAACTCACGATAAGATCGCTTATCGCCTGTTATGGGGGTGTTTGGCATGCTATTCTGTGACCCTCCCAGTACAAAACCGCGATTTCGCCCCCGCCATGCCCGATTTGCCCCTGAATAAACGTCGCCTTGCCGTGCCAAAAAGCACCGCCTTGGCTGCTGTGCCGTTACACAGCGCCCTGGTCGATGCCGAGCTGGCCGCGCGCCACCAGGCGTTTCTTGCCGCCGCCACCTCCGACAACACGCGCCGCACCTACCGTTCCGCCATCCGCCACTTCCAGGCCTGGGGCGGGGCGCTGCCAGCCGACGAGTCCACCGTCATCCGCTATCTGATGGCGTATGCGGACAGCCTGAACGCCCGCACCCTGGCCCTGCGCCTGACGGCCCTGTCGCAATGGCATGTGTACCAGGGCTTTGCCGACCCCGCGTCCACACCCACCGTGCGCAAGACCCTGGCCGGCATCGCACGCGTGCACGGCAAGCCGAAGAAGAAGGCGAGGGCGCTGCCCCTGGAAGACCTGGAACTGATCGTCGCCAAACTGGCCGCCTCGGGCACCAACAAGGCCTTGCGCGACAGCGCCTTGCTGCAACTGGGTTTTTTTGGCGGTTTCCGCCGCAGCGAACTGGTGGGTTTAAAGCTGGAAGACATCCGCTGGGAGCCGCAGGGCCTGGTGATCACCTTGCCGCGCTCCAAAACGGATCAACTGGGGGAAGGCATCGTCAAGGCGATCCCGTTCGGCGACGGCGTCTGCTGCCCGGCCACGGCCCTGCGCGCCTGGCTGGGCGTGGCGGGCATCGCCAGCGGCCCGCTATTGCGCACCGTCAACCAGTGGGGCCATGTGGGCGGAAAGGGATTGCACGCGAGCAGCATCAACACGATATTGGAAGGCTGCGCCCGACTGGCCGGGCTCGATTACGTGCCGGAACTATCGAGCCACAGCCTGCGCCGCGGCATGGCCACCAGCGCGCACCGGGCCGGCGCCGATTTCCAGGCCATCAAGCGCCAGGGCGGCTGGCGCCACGACGGCACCGTGCATGGCTATATAGAAGAGGCGGGGCGGTTCGAGGAAAATGCGGCGGGGAGTTTGTTGAAGGGGAAGAGGAAGGCGGCGGGTTGAGGGCGCCCGAGAGCCCCTTGCGGCGGCCCGCCGACAAGGGTTTGAACAGTGGGTTGCGTTGACCATTCAACTCATGGCATACCCCAGCAAATACAGTAGCACGGTAAGGACTGTCAGCATCAAGAGTCTGCTCAGTTTTTTAGATGTGGTAACGCCGGGCCGTGTGCTAACCCATCCCGTCACCGTAAAAATGAACGATGGGCCAAGAATATAGGCTACCAGCGCGGCAGTGACCCACCAAGGCACCGAACACGGCCCTATTTCATAGCAAGCTTTGGAGTCGTGGTCTAACAACTTGACAGGAAGCCTGAACGACATGTGACTGCCGGCGAATATTGCAGCCCACGTTGTTAGCAGTCCAACAATCAGAAATCCGACCGACAAGCCGATACGTTTCACTTGACCTCCCAAAAGAGGATGAGCCGCGCGTTGCTCAAGTCCGAGTATCCAACCGAGGTACCGGGAATATGAGCACTCGATACGCCAATTCTTCTGCCCATCACCGCGATGAAACCTTCAGCGTCAGAGACCGTCATTCAAGCTTGAAAATCATGGGTGTTGCTGCCTGTAGAGAACCCAGGTCAATACTGCCATGATAAGCAGAGAGAATAGCGCACTGGTGCACAGTATCCTCGTTGCGTGAGGCTTTCCAGTCACTATGCCCAAAAGCCCGCCCCATGTTATTGGCAAGATCGCGTAGATGACGACGGACACGACTTTCAGCAAGCTGGAGCATGATTCGCGACAAACGCTGGTCTTTGCAACGACCTCAAACACATGAGGCAGCACATCGAAGGCGATGCCAATCAATAACCCGAGGATAATAAAAGCAATCTTCTTAACCATCTTTTGACCTCGGCCAGAATAGCTCGATGTATGGCGTTGTTGCTTCAATGATAATTCTGCAGAACCAGCCAGGCTTTTCGATAGTGCCGGACCGTATCAAGCGGCCGCTTGCTCCCGCGGGCGGATGATCATGCAGGTGGCCGTCGCGTGCGCGTACACTTTACCGGCTTCGTCGCGGATCGTGCCTTCGGAAATGACCAGGTTGCGGCCCGCATTGATGACCTTGCCTTCCGCAAAGACCGTCACATTGAAGGGCAGGGGACGGCACATCTTGATGTTCAGGTCTGTCGTGCCGTAGCTTTCGCCGGCCGGCAAGACCGTGTGCGTGGCGCAGCCCGTGACCGTGTCGAGCACGGTGGCGGCGAAACCGCCGTGCACGCCGCCCATGGGGTTCGTGTGGTTTTCATTCGCCGTGGCCGTGAAGATGACTCGGCCGTGCTCGATCGTGTGCGCATCCATGGGCATGGTCTTGGAAATGCCGGGCCGGGGGAACAGGCCTTGCGCGAATGCTTGCATCAGTTGCAAGCCGGTCATGTCTTTCGGGTGCATGGGTAACTCCTGTGGTGGCGATGTGGGGATGAGTCAGACGTCCTGCGCAAAACGCAGGCGCGAGGCGTGCAGCAGGAAGCGGGCGACGATGGCCAGTTCTTCCTCGCTGAAGCCGGCTTTCAGTTGTTCGTTCAGGCTGTCGAGCAGGGGCAGGGCGGCCGCCAGCACCTCGCCGCCCTTGGCCGACATGTGCAGGGTACCGGCGCGCGCGTCGAGCGCCGACTGGCCGCGCACGATCAGGCCGTTTTCTTCCATGCGCGCCACCAGACCCGTCACGGCCGAGTTTTTCAGCTGCAACGCCCGCCCCAGATCCTTCAATTGGCAGCCTTCTTCGCCCTTCAGGGCAAACAGGGCGACCACTTGCGTGCCGGAAAAGCCCAGTTCACTGGTGAAAACGGCATCAGCCGAGCGAAACAGGTTCTGGCGCGCCAGGTTAAGCAGGTTGAACAGACGCGGCGAACGCTCGCCCAGCGGGCAGGCGGCGGTTGTATCGGGGAGGTCGGTATTGGTACGCATGCGGAGTATACTACTACGTATGCGTAATAAAGCAAGCATCGATGTTCAAGTACCAGCGGGAGGCAAATGTCTTTTCTTTGCTTGGACAGCGGCAAATCATGAAGGTCGCGTGCTCAACTGGAGTTTTTCAACGCAATAGGCCAAGAGCCGACACTGGCATCACAAGGTTTTCCCACCCTGCCGTTATTCCTCAGTTTGAGTCGGTAGATTTGCCCAGGCCAAGCTGCCCGAAGCAATCAAATGCTTATCTGCCCGCGTGGTCGTTGCCACCGTGCGCAGCGATGAACATGGCGACGGCCGAGCGGCAATAGGATTCGATTTCGTTGTCGTCCTCCGCTATCGCTTCATCGAAGCGTGCGATGATCAGCAGATCGGAACCCTTTAACAGCGCGGCAAACAAGCGGGCGGACCGGAGAGGATCGGGCACATGCAGAACTTCCTTCGCATGCAACTGACGCAGCAGGGCCTCGATTTGGGCGATGACATGGGCGGGGCCTGCTTCGTATTGGAGCTTGCTTAGCGACTGTTGATTCGTCTTGTCGGCCATGATCATGGCTTCGATACGACGGACGTCCGGGTTCAAGAACGTGCGAAGCAGAGATGATCCCACCGCCATGAGCTGATCCTCGGCCGAACCGTCTACGCCTTCAAACAGGGCCTGTGGTGCAAACTGATGGCAGCGGGCCGCGATGGCCGCGCTAAACAGCGCCTCCTTGTTCTCGAAGTGCCGATAAATGCTTAGCTTGGATATCTTCGCCCGCTGGGCGACCTTGTCCATTGTCGTCGCTTGAAAACCCAATTCCACAAAAAGTTCGCACGCGGCGTCAGCGATCGTTTGGCCAAGCGCCTCGTTGGTTGGCCTGCCGCGCCGGCCCTGATTTTTTTCAGTCATAAAAATTCCAGTACTTGACAGTATCCAATTCCTTAATTAGGATACCACGGAGTATCCAAAAGGTGCAAACCCAATGGTCAGGTTATCGCGCGCCAGGCGCAGCCCACCCTTCATCCACACGGAGCCCATCACCATGAATGACGTCATCATCATCGGCGGCAGCTTTGCCGGCCTCGCCGCCGCCCTGCAGCTCGGCCGTGCCCGCCGCAAGGTCACGGTCCTCGACAGTTGCCGGCCGCGCAACCGCTTTGCCGGCCATTCGCATGGTCTGCTCGGCCACGATCACAAGCCGCCGCTGGACATCCTGGTCGAGGCGCGGCAGCAGCTGGCGCGCTATCCAACTATCAGGCTGGTCACTGCCCGGGCAGACAGCATCTCCGGCACAATCGACGATTTCTGCGTCGTCACTGACGATAACGAAAGCCTAAGGGCACGTCGCCTGATCCTGAGCTATGGCGTCGTCGATCAAATGCCTGATGTCCCGGGCTTCGCCGAAGGCTGGGGTACATCCATTGTGCCCTGCCCCTATTGCGACGGCTTTGAAGTCGCCGGCCAGCATTGGGGCCTTGTCTGGTCCGGTCCGCAATCGCACAATTATGTCAGGCTGTACCGCGATTGGACCGAGACGCTGACGGTCTTCGCCGATGGTCACGACATTCCACCCGATATCCGGGCCGATCTGGCGGGCCGCAACATACCTGTCGTCGATGGCCGAATCATGGAAATCACCCGACACGGAGGCCAAAATGCCACTGTCAAGCTCGATACCGCCCCCAATGTCGCGGTCGACATCCTGTTCGCGCATCCGCGCAACAAGCCTTCTGCAAGCCTGCATGAATCACTGGGCCTCGCTACAGTCAATACGCCACTGGGCATCGCCATCAAGGTGGACGAGCGCCGCGAAACCAGCATACCCGGCATCTACGCCGCCGGCGATCTTGCAAACCCAGCCATGGCCTCGGTCACCACGGCAATATCGCAGGGCGCAACGGCGGGTATCTCCGCTCAGCAGTCGATGCTGGTTTGAGGGCACAGATTTGTGATGAGCATGGCCATCGAACCCGACAGCGCGGGTGTGCGCACCCCTCCGCCCGTCATCTATCCGGGAGCGCTGCTGTCGGGGTTGGCGGCGGAGCAGATCGAACGCGCGGCCGCGCTCGCAATTCCTCACCCACTCACGTTCATGAGATCCTCTCCGCGCAGGTCGAGGACCGCCATCGGTTCGCCGCACGGCACGCGATGGAGGTCGTCCCCCGACGTCGACCACTTCCTACACATCGAGGCCCCCGAGGCGATCGCGGAACGGATCGCGGCGTCGGGCCGACTCGTGTCATTCCCCCCTGCCTCGATAAAAGGGGACGAGTCAAGAACAAATCAGAACAAGGAGATAGCATGACAGAGCAAAATGCCTATCAGGTCGCCGATTGGAATGATCAAAGCGGAGAGCGCTGGGTCGCAAACCAGGCCCTGCTTGATGCCATGGTGGCGGTGTTCGGCGAAGCCGCGATCGAAGCCGCCGCGCCCGCGACGGGCGAGCGCGTGCTGGACGTCGGCTGCGGCGCGGGCGCGTCGAGTCTGGCTCTGGCCGCCCGCATCGGCGCGCAGGGGCAAGTGCTGGGCCTGGACATATCCGAAGCGCTGATCGGCCGCGCACGCACGCTTACGCCACAACATACGCCGGCCCAGTTCCTGGTAGGCGACGCCAGCAGTGCCGAGTTGCCGGAAGGCGCGTTCGACATCCTGTTCTCGCGTTTCGGGGTGATGTTCTTCGGCGATCCAACAGGGGCGTTCGCCCATATGCGACGCGCGCTGCGGGCGGGCGGGCGGGTCGCTTTCGTCTGCTGGCGCGGCGCGGCCGAGAACGAATGGGTGCGCCTGCCGATGGGCGCGATACAGGGCATCGTCGCGCTGACCGCGCCGCCCGATCCCGAAGCGCCCGGCCCGTTTTCGTTCGGCGAGCGGGATCGGGTGACGCGCATCCTGACGGTAGCCGGTTTCACCGATATCGCTATCGTGCCCTTCGATGCTTCCGTCCCGTTCGGCGAGGGCGGAACGCGGGACGCTGCGATCGACGACGCGGTGAAGATGGCGCTCGAGGTCGGCCCGCTGTCGCGTGCGCTCGCTGATCAGCCAGACGACATCCGCACCCGCGCCTCGGCCGCGGTTCGTGCCGTCTTCGCGGGCCTCCCTGGCGAGCGGTCGGTGATGATCGACGGTGCGGCGTGGATCGTGATGGCGCGCAATCCGATAAGCTGACAGGGATTTAAAGGAGGGGGTTACCCCAGTCCCACTTAATGCAATTCAATAACTGCTCTGGGTTGCGGATTCAATCGGTCAACGCAAGCATTTCATTTGCAGTTAGCGTGAGCTTGCTGCCGTCGAATGCGAGCTGGCGCCGTCGATTGCAAGCATGTTTGCAGATAGCGTGAGCACGACCCTACGTTCATTTGCAGTTAATTCGAACCGAAAACGGCGTCGAATGCAAGCATGGCCCTTTTCAAACGCGAGCCACTACAGATAGGCAAACCAGCGTTACGTATAGTGAAAAATTACCAAACCGATAGTGTTATATATGCTGATCTGAGAGGCAATTCACAACGCATTCTGAACTTTGATTTCTAATCGCGATGATGGCGCCCCACATAGCGGGCTCTCGGCCGTATCAGGGCCGCGCTGGCCGCTTGCTCGGCGGCATGCGCGATCCATCCGGCGGAGCGGGCCAGCGCAAACACGCTCATGCCGGCGCCCTCGGGCCAGCCGAACGCCAGCTCCATCGCGGCCAGCGCCAGGTCGGCGTTCGGCCTGGCATTGAGCAGCTCGCCTGCCGTGGCGCAGATGGACAGGATGGTGCGCAGTTGCGGATGCTCGTGCGACAGCGCCGACAGGCGGTCCAGCAGATACGCGGCGCGCGGGTCGCCATGCGGATACAGCGGGTGGCCAAAACCGGCGAATTCCGGCGCGACGGTCGCGTAGTATTTGCCGATGGCGATCCTGGCACCCCCGGCGTCCGTCGCGGTCAGCGCCTGCGTCAACATGCGCCGGGCAGCCGCGCTGCCGCCGCCGTGCTTGTCGCCGGACAAGGCCGCCAGCCCGGCCATCAGCGCGGCGGGCAGGCTGGCGCCCGTCGAGGCGACGCAGCGCACAGCAAAGGTCGACGCATTCAATTCGTGGTCGGCCAGCAGCACGAGGGCCGCGCGCAGCAGTTCAGTTTGCTCCGCGTCGGCTTGCCACGCCCGAGCCAGCTGCCGGTGCAGCGGCAGAGCGGACGGCGCCGTGTGGAGTAGGGCGGCGGCCAGGATGCGCATCAGGGCAGGGCCAGATTGCAGCGAGTGCGGAATGTCCGCCGTCGTCAGCATGGCCATGGCGAACATGGCGCGCGCCAGCGGTGGGCCGTCCGGCGCGCCGGCCAACTCTGGCGGCAGGGCAAGCGCGTCCTGCTGAAAATGGTCGATGGCGCCATCGTCCCATAGCAGGCTGGCGGCCAGCTCCAGCGTCGCGTGCTGGGCCAATGCCGTCGCATCGCAACCCCGGTATAGCAAGCGTCCATCGAGAATGTGGGAAATCCTCGTTTCGAGCACGGGCAAGCCCCAGTGCATGGCGGCCACGGCCGTCTGGCCACCCCGCTTGGCGTCGTTCTTGCGCGCCGCCAGGCGCAGCACGTCTTCCCGCGGATAGCGCTTGCGGCGCGATGCACCATTGCTGACCGAGGCCAGCAAGCCCCGGCTGACATAGGAATACAGGGTGGGCAGGCTGACGTTCAAGAGGCGCGCAGCCTCGGCAGCGGACAGATCGATGTTCATGGCGGCCATTGTAGCGGCTGTCACTTTATATTGATTGACGGAATCAAGATTGACGGGCCGGGCGGCGCGTCACTAGACTCATGCCTTTCCAGGAGTCTCCATGAGCACACACACCATTCGCACCCTGCGCCCCGACGATGCCGCGCCCTTGCTTGCTTTCGAGCAAGCCAACCGGGCCTGGTTCGAGCGCCATATCGACCGGCGCCCCGACGATTTTTACAGCGTCGACGGCATTGCCGCGCACGTCGCGCAATTCCTGGACGAACATGCACAGGGACGCTTGCACCCCTGCATCATCGTGGACGAACATGGACAATTGATCGGGCGCGCCAACCTCAAGGACATTGACCAACAGCTAGGCGTAGCCGAAGTCGGCTACCGCATCGGGGAATTGCAGGCGGGAAAAGGGCTGGCCACGGCCGCGCTGCGCCATCTGATTGATTTGGCGCAAGGCGAATGGCGGCTGGCCAGCCTGTGCGCCTACGCCATCGACGGCAATGCGGCATCGATCCGCGTGCTGGAACGCTGCGGTTTCGTGCAGGGAATGGCCGTGCCCGATATCGCCATCGTGGGAGGCAAGGTGGTCGATGGCCATGCCTATGCGCTGGAACTGCGGGCGTCTGGGGTAGACTCTGCCCTGTGATAAACAAGCAAAATTGCCAGAGATGAATCATGAACAGCACCGGCGCATCGTCGTCATCGGCGCCGGCATCGTCGGCGCGTCGCTCGCGTACCAGCTGGCGCGCAGGGGCGCACAAGTCACCGTGGTCGAGGCGGGCGGCATCGCGTCCGGCGTGACGGGCACCTCGTTTGCGTGGATTAACACGTCCTGCGCGGGGATTGATCCCATTGCGGCCCTGCGCGGCGACGCCATCGCCGCCTGGCGCCAGCTGGAAACGCAGGTGCCGGGCTTGACGGTACGCTGGCACGGCGCCTTGTCGTATGGCACGCAGGATGGGCGCGTGTCGCCCGAATCCATCTTGATAGACCGCTCGCGCATCGCCCAGCTTGAACCTCAGCTGCGGCAGCCGCCGGAACAGGCCGTCCACGAACTGGAGGAGGGCGCGCTCGACGCCGTTGCCGCAACCCACGCCTTGCTGGCGGCGGCCCAGGCGCTCGGTGCAACGGTCCGCACGCACACGCCCGTGCTGGGTTTTACCGTCCGGGACGCACAGGTGACGGGCGTGGAGACGGCCGCGGGCCTCATCGGGGCCGATATTGTCGTGCTGGCGGCGGGCACGGGCACGGCCAGCCTGGCCGCGCAGCTGGGAGTTGACTTGCCGATTCACGCCTCGCCCGCCATCTTCCTGCGCTACCAGGCGCCGCCCGGCCTCGTGCGCGGCATCATTTCCAATCATGCAATGGAAGTGCGGCAAGCCGAGGACGGGACCATGCTGGCAGCGGAAGACTATCTGGACGACGCGCCGGAAAACCAGCCCGCCGCCATCGCGCTGCGCACGGCCAGCGCGATCCGGGAAGAACTGGAGGGAGCGGAGGCCATCGTGCCGGCATTCGCCTGCGTCGGCCTGCGCCCCATGCCCGCAGACGGCGTACCCGTCATCGGCTACTTGCCGCAAGTGAGCGGCGTGTACGTGTGCGCCATGCATCCGGGCGTGGTGCTGGCGGCCATCGTGGGCCAGCTAGCCAGCGGGGAAATCGTCGACGGCCAGCCGGCGCCAGCTCTGGAGGCGTGCCGGCCCGCGCGTTTTCTGGCGTGCTGACTTTTAAGGCACGGCTACCACGAACACGGGCAGGACGAACGGCACTTGCTCCTGCGCATCGCCTTCCTCCGACGGGGCCTGCATGAAATCCTCATTGCGCCAGTCGCCGTTGACCACGCGCTCGGCGATCAGCGCCAGATCCTGCGTTTCGCGCAGTTCGCGGCGAAACGGCAGCCGCCCATGCGAGCGCGACACCAGGCTGAAGCGCAACTGCCGGCATTGCGCATCGTGCCAGCAATAGAACAGCATATCCTCGCCAGCGAGGGCACTGCGGCGCGCCGCGATCACCTTGCCGATGAAGGCGACGATATCGGCCGCATGAATCTGCGGTGTTTCCTCGTCTGTGGGCGAAAAGCTCCACATATTGGTCCTGGCTTCGTGGTTGATGTCGTCGGGATCAATCTCCACAGGATCGTCTTTGGCCATGGCGAGCCAGTTGCTGAACACCGTTGATAGCGTCATGTCAATCTTTCTATTTTCGTGCGTGCAAGCGGCTAGCCGCCCATGCGGTGGCGGCGTAGCCACTCATCGGCAACATCGCCCATGGTTTTCGCGGCACCGTCGCGTATCCAGGCAATGAAATCGCGCTGGAACGTAAATTGCGGTCCGCATTGGGCAAGCAGGAAGCGCCTGACGTTCTGCGTATTCCTGTAGTGCGCATCAACGACAGTGTGGCGGGAAATAGTGCCGCCGTGCCAATCGAAATTCATGGTGCATTCTTTCCTGATATTGACAGGCAGCGATTGGCATTCAATTCAAATACGATACCGGGCGCATCAGCTACGCAAAACATAAAATTAAACTAATTCGCCTATGATATTTACATATTTTAAGCACATATTTGAAAAAAACGCTGGAGCCGCATGGCGAATATAGGCAAGATGTCCGCGGAGTACAGGAATATCTTCGGTCTTTAAATTCCCCTTCGCGTAAAGAGAAATAAGTAGTCGGATAACATCTTTCTGCTTTCTTGTGACAGTAATATGGGTATCCTGGCAAACTCTTAGCCCTGTTACTATTGCTGTGCCAGCCAATCTACTTGTGTAATTTGTTTTTTTCGGATTAATTCGCAAATTTGGCATGACAGTAGACTCAACAAGTTTTGAAGCCTCTCGAAAAAAAGCGTCACACCCACCACGCTTATCGGTGGAAAACACGATATCGTCCGCATAGCGAGTTATTTTCGCCGTTCCGAATTCTCTTTTTTTAATTCCAACCATCTCTTCCAATTTTGCATCAAATCTAGACATGACAAAATTAGATATGAATGGGGATGTGATATAGCCAATTGGAAGATTTAGATCAGATCCAAAACAAATTCGCTCAACAAAGCCCTGAGCATCAGGAAACTGTTTTAGAAATTCTCTTCCTAATTCAATGTTATTAATTGTTTCAATAAAATCCGAAAATTTTATCGATGGGAAGAAATTTTCAAAATCGATTCTAATGAAATATTTTCCATTTCGATGAAAATTTGCGTTTGTGACAATTGATCGGCCTTTGCGAAATGCCATAGCAATGTCGTGAATTTCAAACTTATTGAGGAAGCGTATTAGCAGCCATCGCTGCAATATCTCTAACTCGTTTGATGGGCGAAAAACTATGCGAAACTTCCCTTTACTTCGTTTCGGGATCTTTATTTTTACAGATCTAGAGGCACCTTTTCGAACTACTTGTTCAACCCATTCCACAGGAACATGACATTCTTCTGCAGCCAATGCAATTAAACTCATCATGAAAAAATTCTCTGTGGATTAAATTTTATATGATATCGGCGGAATATTGTCATTAAGTCATTCGCCAAAGGACCAAAATCAATAAATGTTTCTGTATTTTTTGAGATATAAGAATGAATGCCTTTTACATCTTTTACATCCAATATCCCAGAGGCATGCAAAACTCCTCTAAGCTCTTTTATTTCATCAAAAGAATTTTTTCCGAACATTTCCTTGTAAAGAATTATCATTTCAGAGTGAGTAATCGGTCCGAAAATATAAATCATATCATGCAAAAAGAATAAGGCATCTTGATTTATGTGCTTTGGGAGAAAATTTTCTTTTCTCAATTTTGGACGAAGTTTACGTCCTGAAATTATCTTTAGAAGACCTGGTAGCGTCTTCCCAATAGCGTCAACATTGAAAATCCCATCGGAATTCATAGGATACCAGAGCACATTTTCTGCAGATACGTCCTCCACAATTGCTTGCAATGGTCCCATATTAATAAATGAATTTTGGGATTGGAAATTTGCGTCATTAATCACAATGAGTTTTTTCCTGGAAGCCTTATCCGCAAATGCCCCCAGCTCGCAAAAAGAGCTATAACTCTCAAGAACGATTAAAACCCAGTCAGCAACCGATGATATTTTATGTTCGATGTCAAGCAGGTTTTTTGTTGAGCCATGTTTGGCGAGCTCCTCCATGACTTTTTCTGCATATACGATACGTGTATGCGGCAAGTGGAACTCAATCGCACGCTTGATAAAGCTACGACGAGCCGATGGCACCAGCTCTGTTTGATTTGCACCACATAGAAAAATTAGCGAAAATTCTTTTCGAATAGAAAAACGGCCCTTATCAAGGGCCGCAAGAAATTCATCAAGTTTTTCCCTCATTGTTAATGAGGGAATTTTTATATATTTTTTTAACATTGCCTACTAAATGCAGCAAGGGGTTCGAATACGGATTTTTGCCGACCGGCGGAAATTCGTATTCGAACCCCTTGCCGATAGGTAGAAATCCAAGGCGGGTAATGACTCATTAACCGATTCGACTTTCGTCGAATATTGCTAGGCATGTCTATTTTAGATATTTCCCAGTGGTTGTCAAGTATGAAATTTCGTGAAGAATATTTTGTCGTATTGTATGATCACAAGGAAGCCCATTTATACGATGCAGCTTTTCTCAATCTAAAAAACGAGCGTGCCTTAAAGTTAGAGTCCCTTTTTCAGGATCACCTCTTTATTTTTCCCAGTACTTCAGCCGTTTTCACCCCCTCGGCCCATCCGCCAACAACTCCGCCAACCTGTTCGTCAGCCACAAACTCGTCTCGCTCAGCTTCTTCCCATGAATCGATAAGCGTCGCACAGGCAGCCGCGACAAGGCCAGTGCAGGGCAGGGCACTTCCTGCAGATAGCCCTTGTAATTGTCGTAATTGGCGATGTTGAGCGGCAGAATTGCCCAGCCCAGCTCGTCCGCGACCATTTCCGCGATGCTGTAGAAACTGTCGGAAAACCAGACGGCGGGGCTGAAGGCGTGTTCGCGGTTGAGCTCGGAATCCATGATCAGCTGGCGGTAGCGTGTCAGCTCGTTGCGGCTCACTTCCTGGCCGTGCGCCATGGGGTGGCCCTTGGCCACGAACACGCCTTGCGCCACGCTGCCGATGTGCTGCTGTTCCAGCACGGGCGAGATCGGACCGCGGTCAAAATGAAAAGCCACGTCGGCTTGCTGCTGCTCCACGTATTGCGCCACTTCCGACGCCGTGGCGTTGAGCATCACCAGTTCCAGCGCCGGATAGCGCGCCGCCAGCTCTTTTACCAAAGTGCCGATGGCCAGGTAGGGCAGGGCTTCGTCCAGGGCCAGGGTCAGCTGCGCTTCGGGCGCCTCGCTCAGCAGCTGGGCGCGCAGCTGCAAGCGCTCGGCCTGGCGCAGCAGCTCGCACGCTTCCAGGTGCATCACCTTGCCCGCTTCCGTCAGCACGGCGCTGCGGCGCGAGCGGTCGAACAGTTCCACGCCGAATTCCGCTTCCAGCAGCCCGATCGAGGTGCTGACCACCGATTGTGCGCGGCCCAGCCGGCGCGCCGCGCCCGAGAAAGAACCGGCCGCGACGGCCGCTTCAAAGTAACGCATTTGTTCCAAAGTCCATTGCATGGCATCCACCTATCTGTTTTACAGATGGATTTTAACTTGAATGCCATTCAGGGGCGACATAAAATGCTTTTACTAATTCAATAACACGAGATCCGCCATGAAAAACGCCCAAGCCCATACCCCCGCCATCAGCTTCAGCTGGTGTCACGACGCCACCGCTGAAGATGCGCTGTGCAAGCTCTATCTTGACAACGTCAGCGCCGACTATATCTCCCATTCGGAGCTGCAGGGCGAACGGGCCGATGCGCCCGGCAACTGGCGCGCGGACTTGCCTGAAGTGATACGCGGCGAAATCCGCGCCGCCCTGTCGCACGACTGGGCACATGGCGATTCGACCCTGCTGGCCGTCGCCACGTCCGGCGACACTATCGTCGGCATGGCCTTGGTGTCCATCGACACGCGCCAGCGCGCCTCGAAATCGTTCGCCGCGCTGGACGACCTGGTCTTGCTGCCGTCCGTACGCGGCAGCGGCATCGGCAGCTTGCTGGTGGAGTGGGTGGCCGACGAGCTGCGCAGCCACGGCATCGCCCGTTTGTTCCTCGAATGCGGCGCGCACAACCTGACGGCGCAACAATTCTTCCAGGGCCGCGGCTTCAAGCAAGTGTCCGTCGTCATGCTGCGCGAACTCGACGCAGCCACAGCGAGTGCCGCCGTGGATGACAAGGATGGCGACCGTGGCTGACGCCCGCCGCCCCCGACAAGGCCAGGCCCGTGGCAGCCTGGAACGTAAATATTTGCGCAGCACCAGATTCATCCAAACCGATAGTTGTTAAATAATACATGAGTTGTTTATGCATCCAATGAAAAAATGGCTGACGCTGGCCATCGTCTCCAGCGCCCTGTTCCTGATCGTGGTCGACATGACCGTGCTCTACACCGCCTTGCCCGCGCTGACGCGCGACTTGCAGGCCACTTCCTCGCAAAAACTGTGGATCATCAACGTCTACGCGCTGGTCGTCTCCGGTCTGTTGCCCGGCCTCGGCACCCTCGGTGACCGTTTGAGCCACAAACCCGTTTTCCTTGCCGGCCTGGCCGTGTTCGGCATCGCCTCGCTGTGCGCCGCGTTTTCGTCGGCTGCAGAATGGCTGATCTTTGCCCGCGTGCTGCTGGCCATCGGCGCCGCGCTGATGATGCCGGCCACCTTGTCCATCATCCGCCTGACCTTTACGGACAACCGCGAGCGTTCGTTCGCCATCGGCGTGTGGGCGGCGATCGCCTCCGGCGGCGCAGCGTTCGGCCCCGTGCTCGGTGGTTTCCTGTTGGAACATTACTGGTGGGGTTCCGTCTTCCTGATCAACGTGCCCATCGTGCTGCTGACCTTGGTATTGGCCACCGTCATCCTGCCGAAACGGGCCGGTAACCGCGACAAGCC
>Ga0182008_10000134_pt1 | contig 56002 bp, 47 predicted proteins | sample Sormic07211129_1_FD_120482 | JGI IMG/M metagenome (GOLD analysis project Ga0182008, IMG submission 120482) | Rhizosphere microbial communities from Sorghum bicolor, Mead, Nebraska, USA - 072115-129_1 metaG | ecosystem: Host-associated > Plants > Roots > Rhizosphere | place: USA: Nebraska...
CCCGACCGGCGGAACACGTAGCTGCTGTCCTTGCGCTTGGCGATGATGCCTTCCAAGCCGATCTTGCAGGCCGAGGCCACGATGTCGCGCGGTGGCGCCTCGAAGGTCTCGCTGAAGCGCAGCGGCGGTTGCGCTCCAGCGAGCAGGGACTGCAGCAGGGCCCGGCGCTCGATCAACGGCACCGCGGTCAGGTCATGGCCGGCGTAGAACGGGATGTCGAACAGGAAATACACGATGTCCTGCGTGCGGGCACTGTCGAACGCGTTCTGCAGCGCCTGGAAATCCGTCGTTCCCCGGTCGTTCAGCACGACGATCTCGCCGTCGAGCCAACCCGGCCTGAGCTTCATGCGCTCGATCGCCTTGGCCAGATGCGGCATGCGGTCGGTCCAGTCGTGTCCATTGCGCGTGACCAGACGTGCACGTCCACCCTCAACACGCGTCAAGATCCGATAGCCGTCGAACTTGATCTCGTAGATCCATTCGTCTGGGCGTGGAGGCGGGCCTTCGGCGAGCGTCGCGAGCAAGGGGGCTAGCTTCTCGGGGAGCGGCGCCTCGACAGCAGCAGCGGGGAGGTCGGAAAGGGTGGCCTTGCGGACTTTGGTTCGCTTCGCACGGACTTCGCGCGCCTCGTCCGCCCGGGGCGGCGTTGCCCCCGCGGTGGGCCCGGCCGGCATCGCGAGCTGCGCAACGCTGTCCGAGAACTCATCGACGACGCTGAACTCGGCCGCCGGTCGTTCGAAGGCGTCGTGCTCCTTGATCAGCAGCCAGGTGTTCTGCTTGCTGTCTCTGCTGCGAATGCGGATCAAAGCCCACTTGCCGCGCATCTTGTGCCCATGCAGCTCGAACTTGAGGTTGCCGTCCTCGTAGCCCGTGTGCGGATCACCGATGGGCACCCAGACCCCCTTGTCCCAGATGATGACCTTACCTGCGCCGTACTGCTTTGCGGGGATCTCACCTTCGAAGCTGTTGTACGAGATCGGGTGGTCTTCGACGTGCACCGCCATGCGCTTGTCATGCGGGTCGTAGCTGGGACCCTTGGGCACCGCCCAGCTCTTCATCACGCCATCGAGCTCGATGCGGAAGTCGTAGTGCAGCCGGCTCGCCCAGTGCTTCTGTATTACGAACTGCAGCGCTTCCGGGCTCTCTGTACCTCCCTCCGCCGGTTCTGAGGTGATGGAGAAATTGCGCTTGGCCTTGTAGTGGGTGAGCTTGTCGGTGGTTGCCATGAGCGCCTCGTGAGGGATCTTCAATCGGCGAGTTCGACCCATGCCGGCGCATGGTCGCTCGAGCCTTCCATGCCGCGCACGGCCTTGTCGACGCCCGCGGCGATCACACGCGGGCGCACGGACGAGCTCACGAGGAGGTGGTCGATTCGCATGCCTGCGTCCCGCGCCCAGCGGTTGCGCAGATAACTCCAGAAGGTGTACGGCACCTGCTTCGGGTGCAGTTCGCGGATCACGTCGCTCCAGCCCTGCTTGAGCAGCTTGCGGTACGCGGCCCGTGCGAGCGGGTGGAGGAGCGCGTTGTCCTTCCACGATGCCGTCGAGTAGATGTCCTCATCGGTCGGCACCACGTTGTAGTCGCCTGCGAGCACGACCGGGTGGCCGGTCTTCATCAGCGATGCCGCGTGGCGGTGAAGGCGCGCGAACCAGGCCAACTTGTAGTCGAACTTCGGCCCGGGCTGTGGATTGCCGTTGGGAAGGTAGAGGCAGCCGATCACGATGCCGCCCACGGCTGCCTCCAGGTAGCGCGCTTGCTTGTCCGTGGCGTCACCCGGCAGGCCCCGCCGGATCTCCAGCGGCTCGGTGCCGCGCGCCAGGATGGCAACGCCGTTCCAGGTCTTCTGCCCATGCACGAGCGATGCGTAGCCCGAGGCGAGCAGCTCCGCGCGCGGGAACGTCGCGTCGGTCGCCTTCAGCTCCTGCAGGCACACGACATCCGGGCGCGTGACGTCGAGCCAGGCAAGCAGCTGCGGCAGCCTGCTGACGACGTTGTTCACGTTGAAGGTGGCGATGCGCATTGCAGCGGCGAATCAGGCTGCCTTGCGTTCCTTCGGGGCAGCGGTCTTCTTGGCAGGCGCCTTGGTCTTCGCCGAGGCCTTCTTTGCTGCAGGCTTCCCCGCAGCTGCACTGCTGCCAGAAGCCTTCTTGGCGCCCCCCTTGAGGCTCCGTGCCAGCAACTCCGTCAGATCGATCACCTCTGCTCCTTGGCTGAGTGCCTCTTCTTCGGGCTGGATGACGGTCTCTGTCTTGCCAGCCTTGACCTTCTTGTCGACCAGCTTCATCACCGCGTGCTTGAACTCGTCCTTGAAGTCCTCAGGCTTCCATTTGCCGCTCATTTCTTCGACCAGTTGTGTGGCCATCTTCATCTCCGCCGGGGCGATCTTCGGCGCCTTGGCGCCTGCGGCCGGAAGATCCAGGCCTTCCAGGGGCTTGACCTCGTCGCCCCAGCGCATCAGGTTCAGTACCAGCACTGGGCCGGCCGGCACCAAGGCAGCCAGGTGCTGCTTCGTCGCGATTACCACCTTGGCCACGCCGACCTTCCCTGTCTTGACGAGCGTGTCGCGCAGCAACGCGTAGACCTTGTGCCCCTTGTTGATCGGCGCGACGTAGTAGGGACGCTCCAGGTACAAAAAAGGAACCTCGGACGCGTCGACAAACATCTGGATCTCGATCGTCTGCGTGGTCCGTGGGAACGCGGTCTCAATCTCTTCGGGCGAGATGATCACGTAGTGACCGTCCTCGTACTCGAAGCCCTTGACGATGTTCTCCTTGTCGATTTCCTTGCCTGTCTTCTTGTTGATGCGCTTGTAACCCACCGGGTCCATGCTGCGCTTGTCGAGCCAGTCGAAGTCGATGCCCTGCTCGGTGCTGGCCGTATGCAGGCCTACGGGGATGTGGACGAGGCCAAACGTGATGGCGCCCTTCCAGAGGGTTCGGCTACCGGTGGCCATTAGTGCACCCTTGGGAGGTTGTGCGTTGATCGGTTCGTCGCACAGCTGACAAGCGTGCAGAAGGACTCGAAGGGGAAGTACGTCGCATGGCGCCTCCTGTGTGGGGAGGACGAGGGTCGCTGCGCATCGGTGAATGCGATGACAGACGGTGACGCGTCAGCTCGCGGGAATTTGCCACGGTGAGGTCCTGCCCCTCACCTGCAGAGCTCGAAACGTGTACTGCTGCCTAGGCCGGAGGAGATGCAAAAAGCCGAGGCTTTCCTACACGCGACCCCTGGCATCGGCCTCACAACGTCTGATCGCAACCAGGACACGCCATGAGCAAAACCACCGATCAAGGGCGGAGAGTCGATAACCCCGCCGCCGTCACCGGCGACACGCCTGTCCGCCCCGAAAAAGATGAACAAGCCCTTAAGGAGGAAATGCGCAAGGCGGAGAGCGGCTCGGACGCCAAACTTCGCAGGGCCGAACAAGATGCAGCAGAGAACGTTCGAACGGTCCAACCCGACCACCGCCAGAACGACGCCGGCCAGTAGATGAGCATTCTGCGCATCTCTCACCGTCTGAAGGGGATCAACATGGGCAAAGGCATACGACAACAGGTCGGGGACCGGAAAGACAACAATCGGATCTTCGCCTGGGGCATCGTAGTCGTCATCCTTTTGGTGGTTGCGGCCGTGGTGATCAATGCGTTCTTCTGGCGCTCCGATCCGACGCCTGCCATTGCTGACACGGTGATTCAGCGTACCAACCCCGGTCCGGTGGACAACCAGGCGCCTAAGTGACTTTCGACCTATGGAACAACAAAAGAACCGTCGCGTCGGTGGTCGGCCATTTCGGTGGATGCTGATCTTTTTGGTCGGGCTTGTGCTTGCAATCCTCGCCGTAGTTACGGTGTTTCACTTGGAACCTGAGCACTTTGGCGACCCGCCCGCGGCTCCGAAGCCGCCCATGCACAACGCTCCGAACTAGCTTTTCAAAACCCTCCGGTCACTTACGGCGGGGTATCGCGTCACCAGCGGCCCGCGGATTGACGCTACCAACCAGAACCGAAGCGGTGTCCGGCGCGGCCGGCGACAACGTCTCGGCGGTTGGAACTCTTGCGGCCAGGTTTCACCGATACCACCGAGGCCGCGATGGGCAACGGCGCTAAGGTGGTGGCCACCGGCGACGTCGCGCTGGGCAGCCTTATCCACACGGGCGCCACCTCGCTGGCCGCCGCAGCTTCACTGGGCGGCAAGGTCGACGTGACTTCCTCACCGTCGAAGCCATGGTGCGTCGTGCGGTCCGTAGGCATCCTGTGCCAGGGCCGCGGTCGGCGGTCAACTGCGCCGTCAGCTATTGCCTCTGAGTGACTAAGGTGTACCCGGCGAGCATGAACGTGCTGTTTGAGTCTTTCATCCGTGTGGAGCGCCTCGAGCCGTCCGACATCGACTTCGAGAATCAGCGGCGCGAAGAGGTCATGCATGGGCGGCACCATGCGGCCATCACTGAAGTGGTGACCTCCTGCCGTACCAAGCCGCCCTGCGCGAAGTGGGCAAGGCCTTGGGGCTTCCCGATCGAACTCGTGGACCGGTTGTCGAGCACCGCCTACGGGATCGGCGGGCAGTGGATCTGCGGTGCCTGCCTCCGGGACATTGTTAGAGGGCCTAAAGGTCTCGAGCAGGGACTTCCGGTGCGCTTCCGGCGGCCGAATTCTTTGCTTCCTAGGGTCTGCCTGAGCACTCAGACTGGCATTGACGGCGCCTGCTCCTCGAGCGTGCGGCGCAGATCAAGCAACGCGCTCTCTGCCGTGTCGAGCATCAAAGTTACGTCGTCTGGGTTCAATTCAGGATGGTCGGGTGTCCCGTGGAGGAAGTGGTCGAGCTTCTCGCAGGCGGCCATCCACTCCAGGGCGGCAACACGTTGATCGGGCGACAGTTTCGGGTTCTTTGCTGGCATGTGGCCCTTGTCGCAAGCCTTTGGCGAGGGGTGAATCTAGCGCCGCTTAATAGCTTGCGTCGGATCAGGTTGCGTGTCCGCAGCCGGTGCGGTGTGATCGGCTGGGTAGCGGAGCTGGTTGCCCACTCGGCTGGGGTATTTCAGCGCGTCCATTGAACCCGCGCGCCCTGTGAAAGGGTGCATCTCGGTCCCAGTGTACGTTTCTCTGCGCAGAGGTGGTCTCGGGCCAGTCGTAGGACCGGGAGCGGAGTCGCTTGGCCGGTCATGACTTTGCAGTGTGCCTCGCGACCCTTTGACGTGATCGTATACAGGTGGTTCGGAGTGCCATCTTTACGTGGGCTGGCAACTTCCCGAACGTAGCCGTCGGCGCGCAATGCCGCTAGATCTGCAGAAGCCGATCGACCCAGGCTCTGGCCGATGGCTATGCCGTGTGAAAGATCCATGCGGGCAACGGCGCGCAAAGCGGCGAGGTGGTCGGGGGAAAGGGAGGCGAAGGGTGGTGCAGTCATTTCACATTCTGCATCCCGCCGTACACGGGTCACTCGGTGATTTGGTGGGACCGCCGAGCAGGCCCACGGACCGATGCGCCTTGCGCCGGCTGAGGTGTTCGATGCCGGACCGAACAGCCAGAGCAGCCGATCCTGGTGTAGAGGGACGTCTCGGCATGCCTGGGCCAGTCGCCGAACCCGGCCGCCCGAACGAGGAGTGCGGCCGAAACGTTCAGCCTATGAAGGCAAAGCTGAGAAGCAAGGTGAGTGCGATCACTGCGACAAAGACCGCGAGTTCCTTTGCGGCGGCTCCCGGCGCCTCTTCGCCAAATCGTCTTCTTTCTCGCGTCCGAAGCTTCATGTGAAACCTTTTTGCTTAACATGTTGCAATGCTAGGTAGCCTCTTTAGAACCGTCCTCCCATGTTCATGGGAGCCGGCTCGGTGTCAGGGGCCCTGACGGCAACCTATGATTCGCAGACGTCTTCGGGGTGTGTTGCGCAGGGTGTTGCGCCTTCGCGCGACCCCACGAACAGGAGAATCCGCCGTGAGATTTGTCGTCATTCCTGAGGCGAAGAACCGCTGGGTCTGGGAGCTCCGGAGCGCGCAGGATTTCCTCGTGCTGAGAAGCCCCGCAAGTTTCACCGCAAAGTCCCTGGCCCTGGCCCAAATCGAAGCACTCAGGCGAGCTGTCAACATTGCTGGGGTCTACGACCTCCTAGGCGCCCGACTGGATCATCCAAACAATCGATTCTCGTCCTAACAAGCGCTGCGATGAATCAACGGGTGCAATATCGGCCAACGGCCTAGCTCGAGGGCAGCCGCAGCCCTGGTGATCTTGGTGTCCTGAGCTTGTAGACGTTTTTGAACTGGAGAAGAGCCGCCGCGTTGCGCTCCGCGGTCTGCGAGGCGACAAGGTCGCTCGGTACGACGACATCCAAGTCCCGCATGCGTGCCTCGGCCACGCTGGTCATGATGCACTGGTCGCTCGCGACGCCGGCCATGCACACCGTGCGCACTTGAAGATGCGCCAGCAGCAGCGACAGCGGCGTCGCATGGAAGGCCGAGTGCTTCGGCTTTAGAACGAAATAGTCATCATCCTGAGGCCGAATCGCCGAGGTGATGTCGGCCGCCTCCCCGCCGCACTCGAGCGACCACGCGACCAGAGCGTTGAAGTCGGATCTCCAGCGCCCGAGGTTGTCATTCGCATAGATCACCGGCACGCCCGCGCGCCGGCAGCGGTCGCTGAACGCCGCGATGGCCGGTGCGATCGCAGCAGCCTCGGGCAGCAGCTTCTGAGCGTCTTGAAAGTCCCAGCAACTGATCATATCTACGACCAGCAAGGCCATTCCGCCAGCGGCGCGCTCTGGCGCGATCGACCTGCTGCGCGGCTTGGCTGCGTGCTCCCGCCCAACCAGTCCTCGTGTCGGCGAGGAGTACAAGCCTGCGTTTCGAGACATCCTGGGGTGTCAATCTGTTGCTGCGGAAGGGTGCATCGAGCTTGCACGTTGACGGGGTGGCATCAATTCGAACGTTTGCCTTAGATGAAGCAAGGCTGCCTCCACGTCCTCGAAGAGCAGGGGGATCTCGTGAGGTGTCAAAGCAGGATGCCCTAGAGCCCCGCGGAGAAAGTTCGAGAGCTTCTCGGAATGCGCCTCCCATTCGACGGCGGCAATCCGTTGGTCGACGGTCAGTCTTTTGTTGCTGGATGGCATTGCGGTCCTCTCCTATAGAACATCGTCACAGTCGAACAAGGCCTGTATGGCTCTGTGGAGCTTTTCACGAATATTAGGACTGTCGCCAAGAAATTTCTATCAGGTCGGGGCCGGAAGTGCCAGAGAATTGTGAGAGCGAACGGCCTCCAATGTCTTAAGACTTGCCGCTCCTGCCTCTCAGATCTGCCGCTACGCTCGTCGCAGGCGAATGGGCTGTCGCGCTTGGAGCCGGCCGACGTGTTCGAAGCAGCGCCGACGAAACCAATGCCACATTGGCGCCCGAACTCTTCTGACGGCACGTGCGCCGTTTCGCTGGCACGCGGCGGGTTTCGGTGTCTGCATCATCCGGACCTTTCACTGGAGAGCGCCATGGCAGACGACAAGAGCATCCGCGGCCCGGCAGATGCCGCCCGTATCAATGTCAACGAGGAACACGAGTTGCGCTACTGGACAAAGACTCTCGGCGTTTCTGAGGCAAAGCTCCGCTCGGCGATTGCCGCAGCCGGCGTGATGGCCAAGGACGTGCGCACCTACCTCGGTCAGCCGGAGCGCTAAGCTGTGGGCCCTCTCCGTGCGATTTGCCGTGACCGGCGAGGGTCCGGAGCAGCGGGCGTATGTCTGGGTGCTGTTGAAGCAGGGACTTGAGTGGAAGCAGCTGTCGCGCGCTGACAATCCCTCGGAGCGCTACGCTAAAGCTATTGCAAGCGGCTTGTCGGGGCTGCGCTATTGAACATAGTGGATTTCATAGAAAGCCTGTTCCAGCGGCCTGCCTTTTGAATCAACGATGTGGGCGAAGAGCATGCCCGACTTAGCAGACGAAAAGGCCTGCAAGGCCAGCGGCGCGGTGTGAAAGCTCTGGCAGCTCGAACAGATAGTTCTGCCTTGAAGATCTAGCAGCCGCCATCTCCAACCCTCTCCGTCAGAAAGAACAACGAGCTTCATCTGATCCTCCAACGCCACCAAGACGCCAAGGAGCCGAGACTACCGGCTGAAGGAAACCGTTCCCGTATCGTGGCTATGAGTCAGTCGGAGTACCAAGCGAATCGAACACTTTCGCCTGCCTTACCGTTTCTCTGATCTCCTGAATGGCTTGGATCGCACGCTCACGCGTTCCGAAGGTCGACTCACTTTGGCAGACCGCGTCTCCATTCGTATCTCGAAGCACCCACAGCCATCGACCACCGACCTCCGGAACCAAAACGAATCGCATGATGATTTCTCGCATCTTTAGTGAGTAAGACGGGCAACGCAGAGGAAGCCTTAGACGGGATTTTGCTGGGGCGGACTGGCTGACCTGTAGGACTAGGTCGGCTCTTCTTCAAAAGCAAGGATGGCATGGCAGTACGCCTCGAACTTCCGGAGGACCTTCATCCATCCGGCTTTCGCCGTGCCGACCCAACCGCGTGTGAAAAACGAGTGAAAAAGGCGGGCGCTCGCTTGTCTGTTCGCGGCTCGCGAGCCATCGACGCCGATATGAGCCTTGGCGGCTCTGCAGAGGAATAGAAATCAGCATATTCCGAACCGTTAAGCCCATGCGATGCAGCTGCCTGCTGGGCGCTTTGTAGCCCTAGGTAAGCGCGGACATCCGACGCCATGACGCCTGCGAATGCAACTGCTACGAGCAGCCGCAACTCCGATACGCCAAGCAACTTGGTCCAGTAGTGCATTTCGTGCTCGTCACTGAGGTTGATCCGACCCGGATCAGCTGGACCACGAATGTACTGAGCTTCTTCCATGCTGTTCTCCGCTAGAGCGAAAACAGTGCGACAGTCGAAATAGGAGACGAGCCAGCGGTGGATGGCAACACACGTCAGACAGCACCCGCCAGCGGCAGACGATTGCTCGGCAGGACAGTGGCGCGCGCGGAGTGTCGCTGCGAGGATGGCCTGTGGACGGTCCCAGCGGCGCGGATGAAACGTGTGGCCGAGCAGAAGCTCAACGGACAGGCCCATCTCGTGCCGCTCGCGAAACAAACCGTACAATTGCTTCGCGAGCTTCAGCCGCTGGCTGGATCAAAGGGTGAGGGCGCGTTTGTGTTCCCGGGCGCGCGCGGATCAAGCCGTCCACTGAGCGAAAACTCGGTGCGGATGGCTCAGCTGACGAGAGGCTGACCGCAGGTCCTGGCTGTAATTCAGGATGAGCCGCTGTGCGCGATGTAGCGCGAGACGAGCTTGGCCCATCGGAGAAAGCGGCAAACTCCTCGTCGCTTACGGGATCTTGCCGCTGCCGGCGGAAGCGCGACAGCCGACATAACCCTCGTTCTGCTCACGACCTGCTCTGCGGGAGTGGAAAGTGCTTATCGAGCTTGGAAAGTTCGCTGACGCCAGTCACATCGCTGGCAGGACCTGCGAGCGCATCGCCGACCAGCTACAACCAGCTGCCCAGTACCGGGCTGTCCCGCTGAGCGCTACGCGTCAATCCCCACCGGCGTGCCGTCGACAGAGATCAGCGCGCCCGGCGCTGCATCGTCGATCTCGATCGCCACGCCCATGAAACGTGCGGGGTCGACCTGGGCCGCCTCGGTCTCGGTCTTCGTCATCGTCCGCCGGCGCATCAGGTCCGCGTGCTGTGAGGTCGACAGGACGAGCTTCTGCGGGTTCTTGTTGGCGTGCGCTTTCCAGTGCGCAGACAGGGCCTTAGTGATTGCGTCGTGGATGTTGCTCATTCCGAATTTCGGGCCTGCATGTTCAGGTCGCCCTGACTGCCTTGCTGTTCGAAAGTGCGTCGCAGTTCAAACAAAGCGTTTTCAGTCGTGTCCATCGTCTGTGTCACTTCTTCTGGACTCAGGCAGGGATAGCCCGGCGTTGCCCCAAGGAAGTGGTCAAGCTTCTCGCAAGCAGCACACCACGCAAGGGCGGCGCTCTTCTGTTCGGACGTGAGGCGAGGGTTGTTCTCCGGCATATGAATATCGTAGCGCGCACATTACATGTAGCTACAAATCCCCAAAATTGGATGGCGTTTTGCTCAGTGCAACGTGGGGGCCGCAGCACTCGGGTCCTCTTCGGCGATCAGCTCGAAGTACTCGCATCTGGCCCTGAACTTCCCGTCATCGGCGGGAGTGAAGGTGTCGGGGCACTCGTAGACCCCGCGCGCCAGGAACTCATTCGCCGACTGGTAGAAGGCGGCTTCGTTCGGAAATTCCACCGACCGGGCGCCCAGGTACTTGAAGGTCAGCGTCGCCGGGGTGTCGGCCGGCGCTTCACCGAAGAAAGAGTGCGTGCTGGTGAGCATCAGCGGGCCACGGACAGCGGCCAGCGCACTCACGAGCGAATCAAACGGCTGCAGCGGCCCTTCCAGCTCTTCTTTCGAGATGTCGACGAGGCCGATGGAGATCTGGCCGGCAGCGGTTTCGAGGTAGGCGATGAGCATGATCAGGTCTCCTGAGTCTCAGCGACTCACCAGTTTAGAGGCGCGCCGACCCGACGGAATCCCTCGATCAAACGAAGGTGTAACGCTGCTTGCGGCCGGCAGTTGGGGTGACGAATACTGTATGTATGAACAGTATCTTACCGGAGCCGCCACCATTCGCGGAGCTCTACTGCCGATCGAACTTCACGTTCCTCGTCGGCGCCTCACAGCCGGAAGATCTCGTGGAGCGGGCCGCGGCGAAGATGTATTCGGCCCTCGCCCTGACCGATGAGTGCTCGGTGTCGGGCGTCGTTCGCGCCCATCTGGAGGCCCGCGAGTGCGGTCTGCACTTCATCGTCGGCAGCGAGATCCTGTTGAGAACGACCGCGGGCACGCCGTTCGCGCGGGTGGTGCTTCTGGCCCAGGACCGCGAGGGCTATGGGAATCTGTGTGAGCTGATCACGCTGGCGCGCCGGCGCGCGGCGAAGGGCAGCTATGTCGCGCACGTGGCCGATGTCGAGGGCAAGACCACGAAGGCCGCGCACCTGGCTGGCCTGCTGGGCTGCTTGGTGCTGCTGCTGCCCGACCGCGAGGTCAGCCTCGAGGCGCTATTTGCGCAGGCCATGTGGGCACGCACCTGGTTTCCCGATCGTGCCTGGCTGCTGGCGCCTCGCACGCTGGCCATGAACGAGGAGCACTACCTTTACGTGATCGAGGAGGCTGCCGCGCGAGCGGGCTTGCGAATCGTCGCGAGCTGCAGCCCGCTCATGCACACGCGCGGCTCGAAGCCGATCCAGGACACCCTTACCGCCGTGCGCCTGGGATGCACCGTGGCCACGGCCGGCTTCGGCCTCCTGCCCAACGCGCAGAACTACCTTCGAGGGCGCGCCATGTTGGCGGAGGAGTTTCCCGAGGCCTGGTTGCGCGAGACGGTTGCAGTCGCTGCGCGCTGCACGTTCTCGCTCGAGGAGCTGCGCTACGAGTACCCGCAGGAGATCGTGCCTGCCGGGGAAACGCCGGCGTCGCATCTGCGCAAGCTGACCTACGAAGGCGCGGCCGTTCGCTTTCCGGCCGGCATCCCGGACAAGGTGCGCGACCAGATCGAACACGAGCTCACCACGATCGCGCTGCTGAGCTACGAGGCGTATTTCCTCACCGTCGAGGACATCGTCCGCTTCGCGCGGTCGGTGGGCATCCTGTGCCAGGGCCGCGGGTCGGCGGCCAACTCGGCCGTCTGCTACTGCCTTTACGTGACCGAGGTCGACCCGGCGCGCATGAACGTGCTGTTCGAGCGCTTCATTAGCGTGGAGCGCCGCGAGCCGCCCGACATCGACATCGACTTCGAGCACCAGCGGCGCGAGGAGGTCATGCAGTACATCTACAACAAGTACGGGCGGCACCGCGCGGCCCTCACGGGCGTGGTGACGTCCTACCGCACCAAGTCCGCCCTGCGCGATGTGGGCAAGGCCCTGGGCTTCCCAATCGAGCTCGTGGACCGGCTGTCGAGCACCGCCTACGGGATCGAGGGGCAGTGGATCTGCGATGCCTGCCTTCTGGAGAGCGGCCTCGATCCTGCAGACCAGAAGGTCCGCCGGTGGCTTGCGATCGCCAACGCGATCCGGGGCTTCCCGCGCCACCTGAGCCAGCACACCGGCGGCTTCGTGATCGCGCGCGACAAGCTCAGCCGCCTCGTGCCGGTCGAGAACGCTGCGATGGACGATCGCACGGTGATCCAGTGGGACAAGGACGACCTTGACGCGCTGGGCTTGATCAAGGTCGATGTGCTGGCCCTCGGCATGCTGACCGCCATCCACCGCGGGCTGGACTTCATCGCGCAGAAGCGCGGGCAGCCCATGCGCATGCAGGACGTGCCGGCCGAGTGCGCCGTCACGTACGCCATGATCCAAAAGGCCGACACCGTGGGCGTGTTCCAGATCGAGAGCCGCGCGCAGATGACGATGCTGCCGCGCCTGAAGCCCGAGTGCTTCTACGACCTGGTGGTGCAGGTGGCGATCGTGCGGCCCGGACCGATCCAGGGCGGCATGGTGCATCCGTACCTGCGCCGGCGCGCGGGTGAGGAAGCCGTCGAGTACCCGAGCGAGGACATCAAGACGGCCACCGAGCGCACGCTGGGCGTGCCGCTGTTCCAGGAGCAGGTGATGCAGATCGCGATGCTCGCGGCCGACTTCACCGCCGGCGAGGCGGACCAGCTTCGGCGGGCCATGGGCGCCTGGCGCAAGCGCGGTGGGCTGGCCGAGCACCAGGCGAAGCTGATCCGCCGGTTGCTGGCCAAGGGCTACGAGCCGGAGTTTGCCGATCGCATCGCCAAGCAGGTCGAGGGCTTCGGCAGCTATGGCTTCCCGGAGAGCCACGCGGCCAGCTTCGGCCTGCTCGTCTATGTGTCGTGCTGGCTGAAAAGGCACCATCCGGACGCTCTGCTAGCCGGCCTGCTCAACAGCCAACCGATGGGCTTCTACGCGCCGGCGCAGTTGGTTCGCGACGCGCGGGAGCACGGCGTGGTGGTGCGGCCGGTCGACGTCATGGTGAGCGAGTGGCTGACCACCCTCGAGGAGCCCGCACAGGCCGCTTCTGCCTCGCCGAGGTGGGACACGACGTTCGAAGAGCCGCTGCGCGCGGTCCGGCTAGGGATGGCGCTTGTTTCGGGCATGAGAGAGGCGGCCGCGCAGCGCCTCATCGCGGCGCGCGCGGTCGAGCCTTTCCATAGCGTGGAGGACATGGCCATGCGGGCCGGGCTCGACGCGCACGACCTGCGCTGCCTGGCCGGCGCGGACGCATTGGCCACGCTGGCAGGCCACCGGCCTGAAGCGGTCTGGGAGGCAGCGGGCATCGACACCAGGCCGACCGAGATGCTGCGAGAGGCTCGGACCTTCGAGGACCCTGTGGCGTTTGCGGAGCCGGAGGAGGGTGCCCAGGTCGCGGACGACTATGCGTCCACGGGCTTGACCCTGCGCCGACACCCGTTGGCGCTCATCCGCGAGAAGTTGAACGTGCACCGGATCTGGACGGCTGAAGCCCTGCGCCAACGGGCGAAGAACGGGCAGACGGTGCGGGCGAGCGGCATCGTGACGCACCGCCAGCAGCCGAGCACTGCCAGCGGCGTGATCTTCGCCACGCTGGAAGACGAGACCGGAACCGTGAACATCATCGTCTGGCCCAGCGTGGCGGAGGAGCAGCGGGCCGCGCTGCGCGGCTCGAAGCTGCTCACCGTGCAAGGCACGTGGCAATCGGAGAAGGGCGTGCACTCGCTGGTGGCGCTGAAGCTGCGCGACCACACCAACCTCCTGGAGGGCCTGAGGGTTAGAAGCAGGGATTTTCGATAGGGCTTTGACCGGTCGACGGGGACCGGCTGGATCAGCATCTCGCCCTCGACGATGCCCGCCGCGGCGACAGCTAATCTCGCTTCGTGGACTGCCAAACCGAGTACAAGGCCTCTACGCCGGCTCGCCATTCGCGCACGGCCTCGTCATGCGCTTCATCCGCGGCTACCTGTTCCGCCGACCGCCGACCGCCGACCATCGTCACAGATCGTGCCGGTACGAGGCGGCAACCGCCGGAGAGGGAAAGGCGCGATAGTGATCCCAGATTTCCGTAGGATCGCTTCCTTCTGACTAAAAGATGGCATTTGCGACCTCCGAGCCCTCGCGATTGGGCCGCCACTTTAGGATAGTTTTACTAGCCCATGCAAGGCATACCTGCCCATCCGACAGGGTGGCGAGCCGGTCGAATCAAGCCAGGGAGCGGGATGTCCGCAGCGTGAGAAAGGCGGATTTCCACTGTCCAGTTTCTCAGATCCTTGGCCGCTCCCTCGACTCGATCCAGTGTGTGCCGGGACCGTGAATGGCGTTACCGGCTTTGACCATCGACTCGAGCAGTGAAACGCTGAAGTTCGAACGGTCTTGCCATTCGAGCAGGCTGAGGATCTCTTGGCGGACGTGCAGGATCTCGGGCTTCCAACGCAGGCGTACTTCCATACTTTGTACGCATTATCCTACGCCCGCATAGCATCCTCCCATGTCTTAGAACCATGGAGTGCGCGGCTCTGCGCCACGTCCCGCGGCAGCTTATTGCCCGCCTTGGGCAGGACCTAGACGACGCATTGCGTTACCACTCAGAAAGGCACGTCGGAGCTTCGTAGTCCGAACTCGGGAGGCTGGGCGGGCTCCTCGGCTCGCGCGGCTTCCAGCTGGTCGGCGTCTTCGTCCGCGTCGCCCGGATAGAGGTCATCGTGATACTCGCCGGCTTCGAGATACTGGCGTCGTGCGACTGCTGCCGGATCTTCGTCGCCGTGCTTCTCGGCCACGGCCGGGCCGAAGACATTGAAGCCTGCCATGCGCAGGTCTTCGGGGTCGTGCTCGAACTCCTGCCAGGTGTTCGCGAACACGAAAACCCAGGCTTCTAGTTCGGACAGTTCACGGCCGCGGTACGAAATTGGGGGTGGGGGATTGCCACATGCGGATCTCCTGAAGTGGCCCTCAACTTTAGCCGGATACTGTATGTACATCCAGTGATTTGCTAAGATCGATCCATGGACACCGATCACGGAACCGGCATCCTGGACACTGTGCCCGGTCAGTTCCTGGTGCGCGCCATGTACTCGCTGACGCCGGCGGGTGAGGCCCAGCCGCCCGAGGCATCGGTGGAGATGTTCGTGCCCCGAGTGGGCCGCGTGTGCTTCACCTTCGAGCTCGCCGGACCGGTTCCGCACAAGCGCGCACATTGGTCCTGGCAGGCGAAGTCCGCCGACTTGCTGCCGGGCAGGGCCTGAGTAAGCTGCGTCCATGTGCACTCGCTACATCCCTCCCGAGGTGGCTGAGATCGAACGCTTCTGGAGCCTGCCCCGGGCGCACCAGCCCGATCTCTGGCCGCGCGAGATCTTCCCGCGGGCGCCGGGCCCGTTCATCCGCCGCCGGCGCGACGCCACGGGCTGCGAGCGCGAGATGGTGGTCGGGCGGTGGGGCCTGATCCCTGAGCGCTCGGAGACGTCGACACCGCGCAAGAAGGACGGCAAGCTCTTGAGTACGGAGAATGCGCGTGGGGAGGAGGTCCACTGGAAGGACAGCTACAAGGGGCCCTGGGCCGTTGGCCAGCGCTGCATCATCCCGGCCGCCACCTTCGACGAACCGAACTGGGAGACGGGCAAGAACGTGTGGTGGCGCTTTCGCCGCGCCGACGGCGCGCCGTGGGGCCTGGCCGGTCTCTGGAATGCCTGGACCGACAAAGAGACCGGCGAAATGCACGAGAGCTACACAATGCTCACGCTCCATGCCAACGCGCACCCGTTGATGAGCCGCATGCACCGGCCGGTAGTGGACCCCGTCACCAAGCAGTCTCTACCGCTCGAGAAGCAGGACAAGCGCAGCGTGATCCCGTTGGACACCAGCGACTTCGATCAGTGGCTCGAGGGGACGGTCGAACAGGCAAGGGCGCTGATGCGCCTGGCGCCTGCTGAGGGGTTCGATGCAGACCCGATGGAGCCAACGCAGCCTTCGGAGCCAGAACTCCTCTGACGGCGAGTTAATGGTGGGTCTGCGAGAATGGAGCTTTGCTGCACAGGCATCATTGATGCGCTCCTTATCCGATCTCCGCCAGCTTGCTCATGATGCATCCCGCCTCACGACGTTTGCGCGCGGCTCGGTTGTGTTGCAAGGGCCTGACATCGAAGCCACAGCACCTGGGCGAGCTATGCGTGATGTATCAGTTGGGCTGGGGCATCTTGAGCGAAAAGCGTGGGCGGCCTACCACCTGCGTCTCCACTCACGCAACGGCTAGCGAAGGCTCTAAGCAGATCGTGCAGTCGTGAAAAAGCCCGCGCGAGGCGGGCTTCGGTGTCTGGTCGTGAACTCTTACGCGGTCCACGCTACGTGCTTGCTATGCAGTGTCGCCCTGTTGTTTTTTTGTCGGTGGCGACATTGATCGACTTTCCGCCGTATGGAAACGGTGACTTGCTCGGTCGTGAACAGGCAAGTCATTGTACAGCGCTAGAGAGACCACCCCGGGGTGAGAGCGCCGCGCCCTCATGTGGAGCCTGACCTCGAGGTAGGCCTCGTCGGCGTCGCCTAGTGAACGTGATCCGGCCTCCTTCGCTTTGGAGTAGGCGCTCGTGCAGCTAGTGCGTGCCGAATCGTTCAGCCGATGAAGGCAAAGCTGAGCAGTAAGGTCAGTGCGATCACTGTGAAAAAGACCGCAAGTTCCTTTAAGGCCGCCCCCGGCGCCGCTCCCCCGAGTCGCCTTTTTTCTGATGCCTGGGGTTTCATGCGAGACTTTTTTCTTACCAAATGCGATCGTAGGCAGTCCCTTGAGGCCCGTCCTCCCATGTTCATGGGAGGCAACTAATTCTCACAGTGATCAGCAGAACTTATGATTCGTAGACGTATTCGGGCGCGTTGCGCAGCGCTCTTTTCATCTCCGAGCAACCACAAGAATAAGGGAGTAGGCCGTGCGACTTGTCGTTATTCCCGAGTCGAAGAAATCCTGGGTTTGGGAACTCCGGACCGCGCAGGACTTCTTGGTATTCAGGGGCCCGGCAGGCTTCGCCACCAGGTCTCAAGCCGTATCGCAGACTGAGGCACTCAGGCGAGCGATCGACATTGCGGGCATCTATGACCTTGTGGGATCCCGAGTGGACAACCCAGAAAATCGGGTCGCCCCCTAGTGGCGGCGCCATTCCTTCTGTTTTGGCCCAAACGCCATAAGTCGCTGGCGGTCTCGGTTCATTGCTCAAGACCGGGCCGTTGCTGCTCCGCATTAAAGGTGTTGAGGGTTTTCGTTGTGAATACGTATGAGATTTGTAGTTGTGCCTGAGCTTGGTGGTCGCTGGACTTGGGTGATGCGAGACGGCGACGGAAACCAAATCGCCAAGAGTTCTCTATCCTGGTTGGATCGAGACGAAGCGCTCAGGGCCATCGAAGTTATTCGGGCCAAGGTGCCAAAGGCGTTAGTGTTCGATCCCCTTGGTTCGCCTATTTCCGGCTGACTTGAGCGACGGTTCGCCGCTATGCTCGGCCATGACTGAATACTTCCGCTCTGTCTCTGTCCGGGTCACCGAGCCGATGTTTGGTCGCTTCTACTGGACGATCGTGGAGAACCTCGGCGTCGCGACGAAGTTCAATGAGCTGGCGGCTGCGGCGGAGCCCTACGACACATGGGAAGAGGCGCGCCAGGCCGGCGTCGCCGAACTGAAGCGCCGCGAGCCCGAGCTATGGGCAGATCCCTCGTCAGGCTGAGCACAGCGCAAGTAACCTTGCGTCCGCCGCCCCTCCGGCGCAAAGTCCCGACATGACCCACCCGATCATCGGCCTCTTCGAGCAGCGCGCAGCCTTGCTGAATCTGCAGGGGAGCGACAAGGGGCTGGAAGATGCCATAGCCGACCTGGCGGTCTGGATGGGCTTGGCTGCGGATAATCTCAGCGAGGACGATCTAGCAGTTCTGGGAGGGATCGGAGGGCTGCTGTACCGGGAGGGGCTACGACGGCGGCAGGCGTGAACAATCCGCTTCGGCTGCTGTGAGCAGTCCGGCTGCTGCGCTCAATGTGAGTGCTTTCATGCCGGGGGCCCGCTTACGGCTTGTCAGTGTTTGGGCGCTATCGTAGTGTGATCGCCGAAGCGCACCGTCCTCTGCTCGACCGGTGAGGCGGGAGCCTGTGGTCGCCGATCTCGTCGAACATACGCCGCGCGAACGGTCGCTTAAGTCCTGCTCGAAACCTTGGGGCAATGTTTACCTAGGCAGTCAGACGAGTCAGCACATACTCTGATAATTCTTTTGCAACGGTAGCCCAAGGAACGACATGGCTCAGGAAACAATAAGAAGCCGCGGATGAATGGGTAGGCGAGGTCATGGGCCGGCGCGCGCCTGCGGCATTCTTAGCCACCTACATTGAGCGCCGAGTAAGCGCCGAGTGAGCGCTGGAGCACGCTCCTTGACCGTCGCCCTGGACGCCGAATAAGGTGAGGGCAAAACGTTCTTTATTAAGCGCTGGGCAGAAGACCTTGAGCGTGCGAAGCGAGGCGTCCTCGTGTTCGACGCGTGGAAGAACGACACCGCCGCCGATCCGGTTTTCGGCTTTATGGCAGAGCTACAAGGCGGGATGACCGTCCTCCGTCAAAAGGTGCCAGCTTCCTCAAGGGCAAGTGCAGCTCAAAGGGCTACGGCTTTGGGAATGATGAAATCTTTCCGGAAGGCTATAGTCCCGGCTGGCGGCGCGTTAGCGGCAGGCCTCGTAAAAAGGCTACTGGTGTAGCCGTGGGAGAGATAGGGGTCGAAATCTCGGCGGCCGACTTGGAGTTCGAAGTCGATACGGAGGCGCCCGGTTCGCGCCTTTCGGATGGCGACGATGCGCAGTCATATCTTCAAGTTATGAAGGCAAAGCTGAGCACCAGGGTCAGTGTGACTATTGTGAGAGTGATCGCGAACTCTTTCACTGCGGCTCTCGGTGCATTTTTTACAACGGGCCCTGCTGTACTGTTTGGCGCTTCATTTGCAACCGTTTTTGAGTTCATTTCCTGATTTATAGGAAATGCATTGAAGCCTGCTCATCCTATATTTGATGGAATACGAATTTCTTCCCGCAATCCAGCGGACAACGGTGGCGGTCGGCGACCGTCGTGTTGCGCAGCGCTTGCATTCGTGCGCGGCCGACTGGGGCAGAGCACGAAGCGAAATCAGCGGTCATTGCTGAGTTGAAAAAAAAAGCTGGGTGTGGGACTTCGCAGTGGGGCGGTGAACCGCGGCCGCCCGGCTCGGTGTTCCCCGCAAACCCCCTCAGTGCAGCGTCGCCAAGTAGGCCGCGATGTCTGTTGCGTCCTGCTCGGTCAGCCCCATCTCGGGCATGGCTGTCAGCGGGTCGACCTCGCGCGTGTGGCGCAGCCACCGCACCATGTTTTCGGGCGTGTTGACCAGTTTGCCTGCAAGAGTGTGCCGCTGCGCCAGGCCCGCGAGCGGCGGCCCGACCGCGGGGGAGGAGCCGGTCACACCGGGGATGGTGTGGCAGGCATTGCAGGCGTACTGGTAGAGCGCCTGTTTGCCGCGTTCGATGTCGCCGGCGCGCGGCACGGCAGGCTCGGCCGCGCCGCAGGCGGTAGCGCCGACACGCGAAGCACCCGCCGCGGCCCACGCGTTAGCTTGTACCGCCGGCTGTGTCATGGCCGCGAAATCCTGCGGGCTCAGTTCGGGCAGCCTGTTCATGAACGCGACCAGGGCCCACAGGTCTGCGTCCGCCAGCCGGAACTCCCAGGCCGGCATGCCGCTCATCTTGATGCCGTGGCGCGTCACCCAGTACAGCTCGCGCGGCAGCCAGCGCTGGCGCGCGTCCACCAGCGGCCCCGGCAGCGGCTGCATGCTCTTGCCGATGTCGCTTTGCGCCACGCCCGGTGCGCCATGGCACTGCACGCACTTGTCCCTGAAGCAGCCTGCACCACGGGCCACGAGTGCGGGCGCGTCGAGCGCCGGCACCTGCACGTCGCGGGCGCGCAGACGCACCGACTGGCGCATGGCCGTCTCGAGCAGCGAGTACACGGGCTGCGTGTGCTGGCGGGCCGCCGACACGTCGTAGAGACCGCCGTAGACAAAGGCCAGCGCGGCCGCGGCGGCCAACAGGCCAGCGCCGGCGAGCGTCAGGAGGATCGTGGCGCGCATGCTCATGGTCGCGGTATTGTCCGACGCATGTCGGCGCACCCGTGTCGGCGCGCAGCGCGTGTGCGGCCACAGAATCGTGCGCATGCCGACCGGCCCCGGACCCCTTTGCCCCGCCCTGGCGCGCATGTGTCGCACCTGCGTGATCAGTGCGACCTGCGGCGCGCTGGGCGGTTGCGGCATGCAAATCGGCGATCTGCCACTGCCGCACAACCGGGCCGCGCCCGCGCAGATCGCGCGCGGCCAAGAGCTGCTGGCGCAGTACCAGTGCGGCAGCTGCCATGTGGTGCCCGGTGCAGCGATCGCGCGGGGCCGCGTCGGCCCGCCGCTCGACGGGTTCGGCCGCCGCAGCTACATCGCGGGCCATGTGCCCAATGGACCCGAAGCCCTCGCGCGCTGGATCGAGGCGCCTGCGGCGCTGGTGCCCGACACGACGATGCCCTCGATGGGCGTTTCGCCGGCCGACGCGCGCGACCTCGCGGCCTACCTGCTGGCGCTGAAGTGAACGCGCCGCCGCAGCAGTCCGCCCTGAACCCGGCCGGCCCGTTGGCCGCCTCGATCCTCGACGTCACGCTGGTGATCACGGTCGGCGCCACGCTGATCTTTCTCGGCGTGATGGGCCTGCTGTGGCTGGCCGTGCGGCGTCGCGAGGGCGCCGCGGTGAACACACGGCTGTGGGTGATCGGCGGGGGCTTCGTGTTCCCGCTGGCGGTGCTGGTGGCGCTGTTCTTCTACAGCGTGCGGCACGCGCCGCCGTGGCGCGCGGTTCCGCCGTCCGATGCGCTGATCGTCGGCGTGACAGGCCACATGTGGTGGTGGTCGCTGCGCTACCGCGATCCGGCGTCGGACCGAGAGATTGCGACAGCCAACGAGATCCGCATCCCGGTGGGGCGGCCTGTGTACCTGGGACTGACCAGCGCCGACGTGATCCACAGCTTCTGGGTGCCCGCGCTCGGCGGCAAGATGGACATGCTGCCCGGCCGCGTCCAGCACCTTCTGGTGCAAGCCGACCGGCCCGGCATCTACCGCGGCCAATGCGCCGAGTACTGCGGCGCGCAGCATGCGCGCATGGCGCTGCAGGTGGTGGCGATGGCACCCGCGGACTTCGAACGCTGGCTGCACGCGCAGGTGCAGGACGCGGCGCCGGCCGACACGCCCGCGCTGGTCCGGGGCCGCCAGGCCTTCATCGCACAGCGCTGCGGCGCCTGCCACACGGTGCGCGGCGTCACGGCCGAGAGCCGGCTCGGCCCCGACCTCACGCATGTGGGCAGCCGGCTCCAGCTCGGCGCCGCCGAAATGCCCAATGAGCCCGCCACGATGATCAACTGGATCGCGCACGTGCAGCAGATCAAGTCCGGCGCACGCATGCCCTCAGGCGCAGGACGCGTCGACGACGAGAGCATGCGTGCCATCGCGCTCTGGCTGAGCCACCTGAAATGAGCACACCGCGCAGCCATCCCTCGCGCCTGCCGCGTCCCGCAGGCGAACGCGAAGCGCTCGAGCGGGCTTGGCGCTCGCCCACCGGATGGCGGCGGCTCGCGGCCGTCAACAACACCCACATCGGCGTGTACTACATCGCGACGGCGATGCTGTTCTTCGTGCTGGCGGGCATCCTCGCGCTGGTGATGCGCACGCAGCTCGCGGTGCCGGGCAACACGCTGGTCGATGCATCGACCTACAACCAGCTCTTCACCATGCACGGCACGGTGATGATGTTCCTGTTCGCGGTGCCGATCGTCGAGGCCGTGGCCGTGTACCTGCTGCCCGGCATGCTGGGTGCGCGCGACCTGCCGTTCCCGCGCCTGTCGGCCTATGCCTTCTGGGCCTACGCGATCGGCGGACTGGCCTTTTTCTGCACGCTGTTCTTCGGCGTCTCGCCCGATGGCGGGTGGTTCATGTACCCGCCGCTGACCAGCAAGGAGTATTCGCCCGGCACCGGTGCCGACTGGTGGCTACTGGGCATCGGCTTCATCGAGATCTCGGCCATTGCCGGTGCGATCGAACTCATCATTGGCATTCTGTTCACCCGCGCGCCGGGCATGACACTGATGCGCATGCCGATCTTCGCCTGGGCCATGCTGGTGACCGCTGTGATGATCGTGTTCGCCTTTCCCGCGGTGATCGCGGCGACCACGCTGCTCGAACTGGAGCGCGCCTTCGACTGGCCCTTCTTCATCGCGGCGCGCGGCGGCGACGCGCTGCTGTGGCAGCACCTGTTCTGGTTCTTTGGCCACCCCGAGGTCTACATCATCTTCCTGCCCGCGGCCGGCATGGTCTCGATGATGGTCGCGGCGCAGACCGGCACTCCGCTGGTCGGCCACCGCGCGGTGGTCTATGCGCTGATCGGGGTCGGCGTGGTGAGCTTCGCGCTCTGGCTGCACCACATGTTCGCGGCCGGGCTGGGCAACACCTCTATGCTGGCGGTGTCGGCCGCTAGCTTTGCGGTCGCGATCCCGAGCGGGATGCAGGTCTTCGCCTGGATCGCCACGCTGTGGCGCGGCACGGTGCGCTTCAACACGCCGACGCTGTTCCTGCTGGGGTTCCATTTCATCTTCGTGCTCGGCGGCCTGACCGGCGTGATGGTCGCGGTGCTGCCCTTCGACTGGCAGGCGCACGACACCTACTTCATCGTTGCCCACCTGCACTACGTCCTGATCGGCGGCATGGTGTTCCCGCTGTTCGCCACGCTCTACCACTGGGCGCCGGTGTACCGCGGCCACACGCTGTCGGAGCGCTGGGGCCGCTGGTGCTTCGGCCTGATGTTCGTGGGCTTCAACGTGGCCTTCTTCCCGATGCACCTGACCGGCCTGCTGGGCATGCCGCGCCGCGTCTACACCTATGCCGAGCACATGGGCTGGGGTGCGCTCAACATGCTCTCGACCGTGGGCGCCTTCGCCTTCGCGCTGGGCGTGCTGCTGTTCCTGGTCGACATGGCGCGCATGATGCGCAAGCCCGAACAGGACCATGACAACCCCTGGAACGCGGGCACGCTCGAATGGCTGCCGCCGCGCGACTACGGCGTGCGCAGCATTCCGCAGGTGGCATCTCGCGAGCCGCTGTGGGCCGACCCTACGCTGCCCGTGTCGGTCGAGGCCGGCCGCCACTGGCTGCCGGGCACCGTGACCGGAGGGCGTGAGACGCTGGTCACCAGCCCGGTCGATGCCACGCCGCGCCATGTGCTGGTGCTGCCGGGCGACGGCTGGAGTCCGTTGATCGCGGCGGCCGGCACCGCGGGCTTCTTCCTGCTGCTCACGGCCGGCCAGCTGGCGCTGGCCTTCGCCTGCGGGATCGGCGCGATCGTCGCGGTGATCCATTGGCTCTGGGGCACCGACCGGCCGCCGCCGGTCGCCACGGCCGAGGTCGCGGACGGTGTGCGGTTGCCGCTCGGTGCGCGTGGCCCGCGTTCCCACTCGTGGTGGGGCACGCTGGTGCTGGCCACGGTCGACATGACCGTGTTCGCCTGCTTCGTCTACGCGCACGTGCATGTGGCGATGGCCGGCGCCGTGTGCCCTCCCGTCGGCTCCGCGCTGCCGCCGCTCGCGCAGGGGCTCGTCGGGCCGGCGCTGTGGCTGCTCGGCTCCCTGTGCCTGGCCGGCGCGGCGTGGGTCTTGCGCGAGGCCGGCGTGCGTGAGCGCCGTTGGGTGCGCGCGCTTCTGCTGGCCGCGCTGCTGTGTTCGGCGGCGGGCTTCGCGCTCGACTTCCATGCCCAGGCCGCGGCGGGCCTGGCGCCGACGCGCAATGCCTGGAGCGCGACGGTCGCGATGCTGCTCGGCTACCAGGGTTTCCATCTGGCGGTGCTGGTGCTGATGGCGTGCTTCCTGTTCGCCCGCACCCACAGCGCCCACCTGCAGCCCGGCGCGCGCGCCACGCTCGACAACACCGCGCTGCTTTGGCACACGGCAACGCTGCAGGCGCTGTTCGGAGCGGTGGCGATCAGGCTGACCGCATTTTTTTAGGGATGAAGGCGTCGAGATCACTGTCCGGTACGCCCGCTGAGCTGGCGCCGGGCCAGTGTGTCCTTGCCGGTCCGTCGACGCCTCCCTGCGCGTAGGCCCTCTGGCAGACGCTAGGGCGAGATGAGGTGACGACCGCGCTTGCGCCTCGGCGCTTACGCGCGGTTTGCGGGGCAGAGACCTCCCCATGCGTATGCGCCGTCGTCCTACTTGAGCGTTGCTTCCTCAGCCACGCGACAGGAGGGGATCTCCGTTGGAATGGCAGCCGCACCCGACTCACAAGGATCATGATGACCGTCTCCCGATCTTTCCTCGCCTGGGCCCTTCCGATGACGCTGGCCATTGCCGGTGCGGCCAGCGCTCAGCTCCCTCCTGGAGACGGTCCGAACGTGGTGACAACCACCAATCTCGAGCCCACGCCCGTCAAGTTCGAGGACAGCATGCTTCAGCGGCTGCGGGTGCCGGCGGGCTTCAGCGTCAACGTTTTTGCCAGGAACATGCAGCATGTGCGGTGGATTCAACCCGCGCCCAACGGTGACCTGTACGTAAGCCGCCCCAAGCAGGGTGACGTACTGCTGCTGCGCGACGCCAATCGCGACGGCATGATGGATACGCAGAAGGTGGTAGCGCAGAACATCAAGAACGTGCACGGCCTTGCCCTGCGTGACGGCAAGCTCTACATGGCGACCGACAAGAAGGTGCTGGTCGCGGACGTCCTGTCTGACGGCATGCTGTCGACGCCCAAGGTCATCGTCGACGACCTGCCCGACGGTTCGCAGCATCCCTACCGAACCCTGGCCTTCGGGCCCGACGGCATGCTGTACGTGACCGTAGGTTCGCAGTGCAACAACTGTGTGGAGACGAACCTCGAGGCTGCGACCGTCCTGCGCATGCAACCCGATGGTTCGGCCCGCAGCGTGTATGCCCGCGGCCTGCGCAACACGCTCGGCTTCGCATTCAACCCGGTGGGTGGTCAGCTCTATGGTTTCGATCACGGCTCGGACGACCGTGGCGACGACACGCCGCCCGAAGAACTCAACGCGATCCTGCCCAACAAGCACTATGGATGGCCGTTCTGCTGGGGTGATCGTCAGGTCGACATGAAGCAGCAGAACGATCCCGAGAACACAACGAAGGCGGACTTCTGCCCGACGACCGAAGCGCCGGCCCTGACCTACACGGCGCACGCCGCACCGATCGGCCTGGCGTTCTACATGGGTGCCCAGTTCCCGGCCGACTACCGAGGCAGCGCCTTCGTCGCGATGCGCGGCTCGTGGAACCGTGGACAGCCCAGCGGCTACAAGGTGGTGCGTGTCCGATTTGATGCGGCTGGAAAGCCCCAGGGCATCGAAGACTTCGCCACGGGCTGGCTCATGGATGTGCCGCCCGCTAACCTGCAGCAGCCCGGCGCCGGCACACCGGCCGAACAGCAGAAGGCGCGCCGGCCAGCGCAGTTCGGCCGCCTCGCGGGCGTGGCGGTCGCCAATGACGGCGCGCTTCTGGTGGCCGAAGACCAGAACGGTGTGATCTACCGCATCAGCCATGGCAGCGCCCGCTGAGCGGCGCTCCCGCCCTTCGCCGCGCCGTTCCATGTCCAAGCCCGCATCCCCTGCACAACGGAAGTCCGCCATGTCCTCTCTTCTCTCCAGCACGCCTCTGCGGTGCGCGATGGCTCTTGCGGTCGCCGCCACGATGGCCGCCTGCGCGAACCGCGCCGAGACGGTGCCGCCTGCCACCACGGGCCCAATGGGTGCGCTCGCGCCCACGGGGCCCGCCGCGGTCGCGCGGCTGCTCACGCCAGGCGGTCAGCCCGCGGGCCAGGCCGTGCTGACGCCGGTGGCGGGCGGCGTCGACGTCCAGGTCACGGTGCAAGGCCTCAGCCCCGGCGCGCACGGGCTGCATGTGCATGCCAACGGCGCCTGTGCGCCAGGGCCCGATGCGGCCACGGGCCGCATCGTCGATTTCGGCGCAGCGGGTGGCCATTTCGATCCTGGCGCCTCGCACAACCATGGGCAACCAGGCCAGCCGGCCGGCGCGGCGCACGCAGGTGAGTTGCCGGCGCTGCAGGTGGGGGCGGATGGCCGCGGCACCGTCCGCTTTCTGAATCCCAACCTCACGCTGTCGCCCGGGTCGATGTCCGCGATGGGGCGCACCGTCGTGGTTCATGCCGACCCCGACGACTACCAGAGCGATCCCGCCGGCAATTCGGGCGCCCGCATCCTTTGTGGTCTGATCGAATCCGGCCAGGGCGGCATCGTGCAGGGCCGCGCGACGATCGAAGGTGCCCAGGTCTTCCCGGAAGGCATTGCGGTCGATCCTCGCACCGGCACGGCCTATGTGGGCTCCACCACCAACGGCGACCTGTTCCGTATCGCGCGCGGCGCGACCAAGGCGGAGCTTTTTCAGGCCGGCGGCTCGCCCGGGCGTATGGGCGCCTTCGGCATGAAGGTCGATGATCGCGGGCGCCTCTGGATTGCCGGCGGGCCCAACGGCACGGTGGCCATCGTCGATCTGGCGACCGCGACCACTCTGGCCGCCATCGAGCTGCCCAAGGGCCCGCAGACCTTCGTAAACGACCTGGTCGTCAGCCGCGACGGTGCCGTCTACGCCACCGACTCGTTCCGCCCGGTGATCTACCGGATCCGCAACGTGCCTGCGGGCGGCACGTTGGTGATGGAGCCGTGGCTCGATCTGTCGTCGACATCGGTGCGCTACGTGCCTAACGAGATCAACTTGAATGGCCTGGTTGCATCGCCCGACGGTCGCTGGCTGCTGTCGATCCAGCTGTCGACCGGCCAGTTGTGGCGCATCGACACGCAGACCAAGGCCGTGACCGAGGTACGCGTCGACGGCCGACCGCTGAAGAACGGTGACGGCCTGGTCCTGTACGGGGCCGACGACCTGCTGGTGATGCGCAATGTCGAAGGCGAGATCGTGCATCTGAAGCTTGCGGCCGGTTGGGGCAGCGCCCAGATGGTGCAGCGGCACGCCGATGGCCGCCTACGCTATCCCACCACGGCCGCAGTGACCGCCGACGGCCTGATGGTGGTCAACGCGCAACTCGATAAGCAGAAGAGCCCTCCGCCGCTGCTTCCTTTCGACATCGTGACCGTTCGCTTGCCGGGGCAGTGAACCGAACGTCTGCATGTGTTGGGCGCCCCGGGGTTTTGTCGATTGGGATAAGAGCATGGAACTGCAGAAGATGTTGACGAGGTCGGGGTATGTCGTGGTGGGCGCCATGCTGGTTGCGTTGAACCTCGGATGCTCCTTCCCTGGAGGAAGAGGACTTTCGGGCGGGCGCGATGCAACTTACAAGGTCGAGAATCAACCAGGTGGGTTCTTGATTTCGTCGACTTACTCGCGCCCTTCGCTCGCTGCTGACAATGAGACCGTTCGATCCTCCTGCAAGAGGAGCCTCATAGCGACGGCGCAGGACTATGCAGACAGCTTCGGCCGCACCATTCAGCCCTTGGAGGAGGGACGCGTTCGCGTAAGCATGAACCACGATGGCACCACGGGGATGACTCGCTGTGATGCATCAGTGCCGGTCGCGTGGTCACGATGACTGGGAAAAGCGTGCTGACCAGCGTTGCCGTCCGCGGGTCTCAAGCATGCTCAGGGGCAGATTTACAACTTCGGGAACAGCGATCTGCTGTTCCATCGTCTTGCCGCCAGCTGAACCAAATCAGACTCGGGATGATCCTGTGCCCGGAAAATCGGGCCTCGCGCTTCGCAGCGAACACATTGAACGTAGGCGTGTGCCCACCTCGGTGTCGGTGCTGGGTCTTCCATCAACTGTGGCAATCCGTCTGCTCCGCAGAATGGACATTTTGCAAGCGTCGAGCGAGTCATGGTTCGATTCTGTGCTCTCGCGGTGTCGAAGCCGTCGTATGTGCATGAAGCCGAGAGGCTCTCCTACACACGCCCTGCAGTCTGGCTTTAAAAGGGGCTGATCGCCGATCGGTAAACGCCCTGAGCAATACCGCTGATCAAGGTCGGATGGCCGACCACCAGAGGTCGTAACCGGCAAGCCGGTCCGTCCCCGAAAAAGATGAGCATGCCCTTAAAGAGGGACATGCGCCAGGCGGAACAGGGTTCGGACGTCAAACTGCGCAAGTCAGAACAAGGAGCCGCAAATGACGTCCGCACCGTTCGACCAGATGATCGGCAAAACGATGCAGTTCTGTAGAAGGCACTCACCCACCTCTCATCGCTGCAAGGGGAAGGCAGGAGATGGAACGTACGGAATCGGGGGAGCCACCAGGGCACAGCAACCAGGTCAATGCGAGGATTGCGATCAATATCGTCCTGGTGATTGCAGCACCCACGCTCCATGCATTCTGGAGCGCTGAGCCGACGCCTGCCAGGGCGCAATCGTGGTTCAGCGACCTAAGTCCGACCCGCAGGGAATCACCTGCCGAAGTGAACGCCGAGAAACGGAAATGTGATGACCCGCCACGTCGCGGCCGGCCATTCTGGTTGTTGCCGATTTTTGGTCGTCCTTGCGGTTGCGACGATGGTCGTGGACAGCGTGCTTCATCTGAACGCGAGCCATTGCCGATCCACCATCAGCTCCGGCGTTGCATGTGCCCAACGCGCCGAACCAGCAGCGCTGAAGTCGCGCGATCGCAATGCGTGCTGCCCGCCTTGGGGTTCCAGTTGGACTGTCCGTGCAGCAACGGAGGCCATCGCCGAACGTCGCAGCTTCCCGTGCGCTCGGGTCTCCAGGTGGACGCGTTGATTGATCGTTGCCGCCTGGCGGCTTGAGCGCTTGCTCGCGTATGCGTCGACGGCGGCCTGGCTTGGGGGGAGGGCGTTCAACCTCCCGTGTGAACGAAGCAGAGCTTGTGACCTTCGGGATCGAGGCAGTAGGCTGCGTAGAAATCCGGTGCGTACGCATGGCGAATCCCCGGCTTTCCTTCGTCTGTAGCGCCAGCGGCAATGGCTGCGAGCCAGGCCCTGTCGACCAAGGGCCTCGACGTGCACAAAAAGCTGACCTGCGAGCCGTTCGCCGCGGTTGCCGGCTGCCCGTTGACCGGCTCGTTGAGAACGAACTGCGGCCAGCGGCTCCCCGGCAATCTCCAGATCACTTCCGCAGGAGGCGGGCGCGTCGACGACGAAACACGAACCCACCCCAGACTCGACAGGACGATGTCGTAAAACACTGTCATGGCGCCCAGATCCTGTGCGCCGAGTTGTATGTGCGCGTACATGTGCCGAGTCTAGACACAAGCGCTCGGCCTCAACTGGCCGCGCCGTGTCACTGGCGCGGACTTGTGCGGCTTTCAACGACGCACCGTGCGGGGCTGATCTCGCCGTGCCAATTGAGCCATGAGGGCCGGCACCTCGCCTGAAAGCTCCCTGGCGAGATAGCCTAGCGGGCCTTGGCGCTTGCGCAACGCGTGCCCCGCGTGCGCATGCAGAAGCACGCCCCACGCAGCTGCCTGCAGCGGCGGCGCCCCGCGCGCGGCCAGCCCCCCGATCAGTCCGGCCAGCGTGTCGCCGGAACCGGAGGTGGCCAGGCCAGCGGTTCCGCCGTCGAATCGCCACGCAGTGCCGTCCGGCAAGGCCAGATAGGTCGTCGGCCCCTTGAGCACGACGCACGCGTTCCATCGGGCGGCTGCCTCGCGTGCAACGCGCAGGGGATCGGCGTTGATGGTCTCCTTGGACAGGCCGCTGAGGTGAGCCATTTCTCCCGCGTGGGGCGTCATGACCACGGGCTGATCGAAAGGCCCGCCGTGCGCCGCCGACATGGCGAGTGCGTCAAGTACCGTGAGGCTGTTGCGAAAACAAGGCAATACGGCGCGAACGAAGGCTGCGCTGCGCCGCTCGTCCAGCATCCCGGGGCCGAGCACGACAGAGGCAACGGAGGGTGCAACCGGCCGGAGCGCTTTGCAGCCGGCCTGAAGGAAGCCGCCGGCACGCGACTCAGCGAGCCCCAGCACGCGTGCCTCGGGGATCGCCAGTGCAAGCCCCTCAGCCACACGGCGGGGTGCGGCAATGGTGAGCTTGCCTGCGCCCGTGCGAAGCGCCGCCACGGCGGCAAGGAGGGCTGCACCGGGCATCTCGTGGCTTCCCGCCACGACCAGTACATGGCCTCGCGATTCCTTATCGGCTGAGTCGCCGACGTCCGGCAGGGGCCATTGCGCGAGCACCGCAGAAGTCAGCGCGCGAGCCCTGGTCGCAACGGCAGCCATGTCAGGGCTTCGGAGCGACGGGTTGATCAGGCGCCGTCGTCACGGGCGTAGCAGCTTCGCGCAAGGGTGCGACGAAGTTCACCAGATCCAGCTGCAGCGCCTCGTCTTCTTCGTGACGACACTGCGCACGGTAGGAGGTGATCGCACAGTTCGGAACGTCTCCTTGGCGGTCGATCTCTAGGATCTGCTGCTCGTCCATGTGTTCGAGCAGGTAACGCATGCAGTTGACGATCACTTGGTGGGCTACGACGAGCACGCGTCGATCTGCGTACTCGCGTGTCACCATCTCGAGCAGGCTGCGAAGCCGGAGAATCACGTCGCACCAGCTTTCGCCGCCAGGCGGGCGGAAATAGAACTTGCCGACGTGCAGGCGCTGCTCGTTGAGCTCGGGGTGCTTTTGCTGGATCCCAACCTTGGTCAACCGGTCGAGGATGCCGAACTCTTTTTCGCGCAAGCGCTCGTCAAGACGCAGCTTCATGTTCGGCCGGTCGAAGCGTCCGCCTTCGACAATCAGCCGCGCCGTTTCCTTGGCACGCAGATAGGGCGAACAGAGAACGACTTCTGGGCGCTCAGCCTCTGGAAGCTGTGCAAACCAGTCTCCAACGGCCGTGGACTGGGCCACGCCCAGATCCGACAGCGGGACGTCGATGTCCCGCCAGGACAAATCGATCACCGCCAGGCCGCCCGATTCGGCGGCATCACGCGCAACATTGCCGGCGCTTTGCCCATGCCGGAGAAGCCAGAGGGAACGGGGCCATAAGGTAGACATGAACCCATCCTAGGAACTCGGGCGCGTCAGCTTCGTAGGCGGACATCCCACAGGAGAGACGGTCTTGTAGGCCCGTGCCAGGCAATCGATGACATCCACTTGTCATGGAAATGGCGTGCCGATGCGACGAGCGGCGGGAATGGCGCTGGGCTGTCGAGCGCGCTCCCTGGCCGGATCGACCGGGCGGGCGGGCAGCTGATGATCTCCGTCGGGACGGCGAGCGTGCCTCCGACGCCACGGCCCCGTCCTCACGTCGCAAACTGCAAGGCTTCCGAACTCCAGGGGCCACCGTGGACGAACTCTTCTCCTTTGAATTCCCGGTGTGGCAGATGGTGCTGCGCGGCACGGCCGTCTATGGCTTCTTGCTGCTCGTGTTCCGCTTCGTGCTGCGGCGCGATATCGGATCGATGGGCGTGGCCGACCTGCTGTTCGTGGTGCTCGTGGCCGACGCATCGAGCAACGCCATGCAGGGCGAGTACCGGACAGTGAGCGACGGACTGGTGCTGGTGTCGACTCTCATCGCCTGGAATTTCGCGCTCGACTGGTTGAGCTACCGCTCGCCTGCCATTGCGCGCTTTCTTGAGCCGCCGCCGGAGGTGCTGATCAAGCACGGCCGGCCGATGCGTCGCGCGATGAAGCGCGAAATGATCACCCAGGACGAGCTCGAGGCGCAGTTGCGGGAGCACGGTGTGGAAGACATCCGGAAGGTGCGAGTGGCGCGCATGGAAGGAGACGGTCAGCTGAGCGTTTTCACCTACGGCGGCGGAAATGCAGAGCGCAGCAACGCATCTCCGCGGCAGGATGCCGGTCCGCCGACCGGATAGAGCGCGATCAGACTTGGGACCCCGCAAGTCCGGGCTTCGAATCCGATGCCCATCGTTCGCTGACCACACGAGCGCGAAATCCAGCGGCGCGGCGTTTCCTGTTTTGTCCGTTGCGGTTCGTGCGCGAGGGAACCCTCAAGCGGTGCCCGTGGTGCGCGTTATGGCATGCGCGGTACGCGGCAGGGCGGATGCAGGGAGTCTCGTACGAGCTTCACTGTCCTCGTCAGGCGCCTGACGGTTTTTGCTGACTGAACCGCGGACATCCCAATGCCAGCGAGCCTCGACACCCCATTAATGTCTCTTGAAGTACTGGACTTCGCGCTCGTGGCGTTCGGCAGCCTCGCGCGTACCGAAGGTTCCCAGGTTTCGGCGCTTGCCGGTCTTGGGATCTGTCTTCCGTGAATAGAGTCGGTATTCCCCAGATGCAAGTTTGCGGATCATCGAGATCTCCTATGTGGGACAAAGGACAAGGATCTGCACGAATGGACAGGTGAGTGCGTTGCTTCAACGGCCCGGGTAGCCCTCACGCTTCAGGAGCTTCGCCAGATGAACGGCATTTCGCACCATGAGTGCCGTGGCGTCCACGGTCGACGACGGGACCGGATTGAGCTCGCGGTATTCGCCTGGCGTGCGCGCCTCGCCAACCCAGTAGGTCATCGCATTTGCGGCGAGCGAGAATCCCAGATCGTTGAGGGCCTGGTAGATTTCTGCGCCCACGTGATGTGCACCGTCCTCGTTGCCAACGATGGCGGCGGCCCCTACCTTGCCGTACGACGGCATGCGGCCGCTCTCGTCGCCTTCCGAGAGGAAGGCATCGAGTCGTTCGAGAACACGCTTGGAAACGCTGCTCTGTTGTCCGACCCAGATCGGCGATCCGATGATGACGATGTCGGCGGCCAGCACGCGGGTGCGCAAGACGGGCCATGCGTCCCCGGGTCCTTCGTCGGCCCGAGTCCCGGGCAGGATGTTATGGGAGGCCGCATCGACGATATCCAGTGGCACGTCGTATGCTGCCAGGGCCGCGCCGATGTCCTCCAGCACGGCGCGCGTCGACGATGGTTCTCCGCTGTGCTTCAGGCTGCAGTTGAAAGCGATCGCCCGGAGCGCCGCCTGGCTCGGATTGCCGGCTGCCATTGCTCAGCGTGGGCTTCGCCTGTCGGCGTGATCACTCGGCCCATTGCGGTCGGAAAGCTGCTCCGCCGGCGCGCCCAGCGGCCCACTGTCGCCGCCATTCGAATGCGTGGTGCCTCCACTGCGTGACGCCTTGCCGCGGCCCGAGTAGATTTCTTCGTCATCGAAATTCAGGGGCGCCTTGTCTTCACCGCCGCCACCGATCACGGCCCCGCCCGGGCCAGGTTTGTCGACTCCATGAGGACCGATCGGGTCCATTGCGTCCGAAGCGCCGCCGCTGGTCGCGTTCGAATTTGCGTCATTTGCAAGCATGCGTGATCTCCTTTTGTCGAGAACATCGAGGATCGCGGGTATGAACACGACGCAGGAACTCCATGCTTCTCATTGCGTTGCGGGAACGCGCCTACGCGGCCGCGATGCTGGAGCTTCCCGATCTGCGCCTGACCTCGAGGGGGTGCGATCCGGGCGACGGCTGTTTGGCACTTCAGTCGTACTGAACGTAACCGTTGCGTGCGGCACGTATCTTGGCCATGGCGTGACGCATGCTTGCGTGTGGGTGCGTCCGTTGCCAAGGGATAGATGCAAATTACCACTCGCCTGTGCCGGGCGCCCTGTGTCGCGTCTTTATCTTTGTGAAAGACATGCTTGAAGCACCAGCGTATGCGCAACCGTGGACCTCTGATCCCGCATGCCCGGAAGTCTGATGACACGCAATGTCATCGCCTCCGTCGCTACTCGCATCTCCGTTTTAAGAATGAGCATCACCAGTTCTACATGGGTCGAGGCCTTCGACGGAATTGACTGCGCTACTGTGAGCTGCACCGGTTACTGGGTCCCTTAATCGTGGTCTACCGCTTCTGCCGCCGCCATGTCGCAAGCAGGCGGCCCGATTTTCTCCTCCTGGATGAGACCCTCTGCTCGAGCCATGGGGGCGAATTCAAGCGCCGTAGACAGCTGGACCGAGTCTCACTGGCACAGAACGTGAAATGACTGCATCACCCTCGGCCTCCCTTTGCCCTGAACAGCTCACCGTCTTGCGCGCCGTTCCCCGCATGGGATCATTCACATGCCGTCGCAATCAGCCGGAGCCTGGAGCGGCCGATTTCCGAAGATCTGGCGGTCCTGCGCGCCGAAGGCTAGGCGATCGAAGGAGCTGACCAATCGACCTGAGCAAGAGCGGCAGGCTTCCTTTTCTGGGGGCATCGTTGGGGGCAAAGATGCCAATCCAAACGTGAGAATAGGGAGTTTTAGGCGCCTTGCCGGACAATATTCGACAGCCTCCCTCTCCTCCAGGAATGGCATTCAGAGCGACTCACGTCGCTTCAAAAAGCCCTTTGAAGCCCCGACAGACGGGGCTTTTTTGCGTCAAGCCGCTTCATGACGTGCTTTGACATCTCGCGCAGTTTGGGGGCAAATTCGGGGGCATAGCAGGGCGTGTGCCCTTGACCGCACTGAAAGTCCCCGAGTGCCTCTCACCGACGTCGCCTGCAGGAACGCCAAATGTCCTCTGGACAAAGCGCGTGCTCGGCTCTTCGATGCCGGCGGCCTGTACCTCGAGGTGATGCCGACCGGGGGCAAGCACTGGCGGTGGAAGTACCGCATGGAGGGCAAGGAAGGCGCTTGGCGCTCGGCAGCTATCCCGCGGTGACACTCGTTGCCGCGCGCGCCGCGCGCGAGAAGGCGCGCCTGGTGCTCAAGGCCGGCACTGACCCGGTCCAGAGCAAGAAAGAGGAGAAGCAGGCACGCCGCGACGTCATGGGCAACACGTTCCAGGCCGTGGCCCGCGCGTGGTACGACCATTGGGCCCTGCACAGCGTCGGCGGCCCGAAGTCGCCCCGCCATGCCGAGTACACCAAGCGCCGGCTGGAGGCGGACATTCTCCCGGTGCTGGGGGCAAAGCCGATCTCTGAAATCAAGGCGGCCCAGGTGCTGGGCATGGCCAAGAAGATTGAGGAGCGCGGTGCGCTGGACTTGTCACGTCGCGCCTGGCAGGTGTGCGGCCAGATCTTCGAGTACGGCATCGCGCACGAAAAATGCGAGCGCAACCCGACGCACGACGTGAAGCCTGGCGTCGCGCTCAAGGGGCGCAAGAAGAGCAACTTCGCGCGCGTCGACGCCAAGGAGATGCCCAACCTCCTGCGCAAGATCCGGAGCTACCCCGGGTCGCCATACACCCGCCTGGCCATGGAGCTGATGGCGCTCACCTTCGTGCGCACGGGCGAGCTGATCGCTGCCCACTGGGATGAATTCGACCTCGACGCCGCCGAGTGGCGCGTGCCGGCCGAGCGCATGAAGATGAAGACGCCGCACATCGTTCCGCTGTCGACGCAGGCCATTGACCTTCTGCGCAGTCTGCACTAGTTGCGCCGCCTCAGCGGCCTGCTATTTCCTGGCGAGCGCGACTACGAGAAGCCCATGAGCAATGGCACGATCCTGGGTGCGCTCAAGCGCATGGGGTACGCCGGCCGCATGACCGGCCACGGCTTCCGCGGCGGGGCCTCGACCCTCCTGCACGAGCACAGCTTCGACCATGCGCACATCGAGCTGCAGCTGGCGCACATGGAGCGCGACGCGGCCAGCGCGGCTTACAACTTTGCGACCTACCTGCCGCAGCGCCGGAAGATGATGCAGGCCTACGCGCACCACCTCTACAAGCTGCGCCAAGGCGCGAAGATCTCGAGCTTCGAGGCGGCATGAGATCGGGTCGGACCCCCGGGGTCGCAGAAGTCGTGCAAGATCGGCTGCAGCGACTACCACCGGTCTCCGACTGTCAGCCTGCCGGTGCCATCGTGCTGTTCGGCACGATGGCTTGTCTTGAGCCCCCTGAGTGCCGTGGCGGCGGTGTACCTAACCCTTCCCACAACCTCTTGCGGTGTTCAGGATGTCGTATTCCTCAATTTCCGTCTGGCCCATCGTGCCCTTGGTTCTGTCTCGTCGGTTCGCTAGTGTTTCGCCTGCCTGAAGCTGCAGATGTCTTTAAAAGGCACTTCTTCACTCCATTGGTTGGAAAAAGGAACATAGGCAACCTGCACCGGGGCGCCCTTTGGATTGGGCACTGTGGGCTTGGCAGGCTGCAGCGGCGTGGCAGAACTAGGGGAGCGGCAGAGGGGCACGACCCAAACATCGGCCCCGAAGCGACGGCCGTGTGCTGAAGCAAAGCCTGCCTCGGGACCCCGGCCAAGCCGGCAAGAGCCAAGCCCTGACGTTCGCAGCGCTTCTCGCGGGGCATGCGATGCATTTCGGCCTTGAGTCCGGCGACGAGGTGACGCGCGAGACCGACTCGCTATCATCGGCCGATGAGCTTCTTTGCCATCCTGTGTGCCTTGTTGATCGAGCAGGTGCGGCCGCTCACTGTGCACAACCCGGTGTATGCCGCGGTGCTGGCCTGGACGCGCTGGACCAGCCGCAACTTCGATGCCGGCAAGTCGCACCACGGCTGGGTGGCATGGGGCCTTGCGGTGTTCGTGCCCACATTGCTTACGTTGGGCGTGCACTGGCTGCTGGTGCTCACGCTGGGGCTGCCCTTCGCTGTGCTGTGGAGCGTGGCGATGCTCTACGTCACGCTGGGCTTTCGCCAGTTCAGCCATCACTTCACCGGCATCCGCGATGCGCTCGAAGACGGCGACCAGCCGCTCGCGCGTTCGCTGCTCGCGCACTGGCAGCATGCCGATGCGGCCGACCTGCCGCGCAGCGAGATCGTGCGCCACGTGATCGAGCACTCGGTCATCGCCGCGCACCGCCATGTGTTCGGCGTGCTGGCCTGGTTCTCGGTGCTCGCGGCCCTCGGCCTCGGCCCGGCCGGCGCGGTGTTCTATCGCATGAGCGAATTCGTCGCGCGCTACTGGACCCACAAGGATGGCGCCGCGGTGCAGCCCTCGAGCGTCTCAGTGCAGCAGGCCGCGCGCCGTGCCTGGAGCTTGACCGACTGGCTGCCCGCACGCATCACCGCGCTCGGCTTCGCGGTGGTAGGCAGCTTCGAGGATGCGATCGATTCCTGGCGCAACGACGCCAAGCGTTTCCCGGACCCCAACGACGGCGTGATCCTGGCCGCCACCTCCGGGGCCGTGAACGTGCGGCTTGGCGGTGGCACGTTGCGGCCGCTGGACGCCGGCGATCCGCTCATCCATGCGCAGGCCGGCGACAACAACTGGTCCGACCCCGAACAAGACAGTGGCAGCACGGGCGGGCGTGAACCCGACCTGGCGCACCTGCGTAGCGTGGTCGGCCTGGTGTGGCGCTCGGTCGTGATGTGGATGGTGCTGCTGGCGCTGCTCACACTGGCCCGCCTGCTGGGCTGAAACCCTCGCCCGAATGACCGACATTCCTTCCTTCTGGAGCCCGCGCATCGGTGCGCTCCAGCCCTACGTGCCGGGCGAGCAGCCGCGCATCGACGGGCTGGTCAAGCTCAACACCAACGAAAATCCGTACCCGCCGTCGCCCGCCGTGCTCGACGCGATCCAGGCCGCGGCGGCCCACGGCCTCGAGCGCTACCCCGACCCCGAGTCGCAGGCCCTGCGCGAAGCCGTCGCCGCGCGGCACGGCCTTCAGCCCGGGCAGGTGTTCGTCGGCAACGGGTCCGACGAAGTGCTGGCGCATGCCTTCTTCGCCTTCTTTCAGCAGGCCGAGCCGTTGCTGTTTCCCGACGTCACCTACAGCTTCTACCGCGTTTATGCGCAGCTCTACGGCGTCGATTGCGCGCTGCAGCCGGTCGACGCCACGCTGCGCATCGACGTCGAGGCGCTGACCGTGCGTGCGGCCCAGGGTTGCGCCGGCCTGGTGATCGCCAATCCCAACGCACCCACGGGCATCGGCCTGCCGCTGGCCGACATCGAGCGGCTGCTGCGCGCCTGCCCGACGCGCGTGGTGCTGGTCGACGAGGCCTACGTCGACTTCGGCGGCCAGAGCGCGCTGGCGCTGATCGACCGCCATCCGAACCTGCTGGTGGTGCAGACCCTGTCCAAGTCGCGCTCGCTGGCCGGCCTGCGCGTGGGCTTCGCCTGCGGCCAGGCATCGCTGATCGATGCGCTGACCCGCGTGAAGAACAGCTTCAACTCCTACCCGCTCGATCGCCTCGCCCAGGCCGGCGCAATCGCCGCGATGCAGGACGAAGCCTGGTTTGCGCAGACGCGTGACGCCGTCGTCGACACGCGCGAAGGGCTGGTGCTGCAGCTGGAAGACTTCGGCTTCGAGGTGCTGCCCTCGCAGGCCAACTTCGTGTTCGCGCGGCATCCGGCGCATGACGCCGCTGCGTTGGCGGCTGCACTGCGCGAACGCGCGGTGCTGGTGCGCCACTTCCGTCAGCCGCGCGTCGATGCCTACCTGCGCATCAGCATCGGCACGCGGGCGCAGTGCGGCCAGTTGGTGGATTCGCTGGCGGCGATCCTTGGATAGTCTGCAGCGACAGCCCGCCGGTGGCGTCTGAACGCCTGGATCTCGGGGCGACTCCGAGGACCGAAGATGAAGATTTCATGACTTTCGGCAGTGTGAGTGCGCCGGCAACGTCTTGTAGGGATTCCTCTCTCGTACGGCTTCCCAAGGACATGTTCTTGCGAAGGGTGTTTGCCGGGGAGGGCCATGACAAGAAAGCCCACTTGAACGCTTCCCCGATTCTCCTGCCGGCCCTGCGACGCCGTGCTGTTGCCCAGTTCCTGCTCCTCGCGCTCCCAACATCGTTTGCGGCGGCGTCCGATGCCAATGCCCCGGCGCCGCAGCCCTGGCTTGGGCTTGGGCTCGGCACGCCGTTGGCGAATGCAGAATCGCAAGAGGCGCGTGAGTCGCTGGCTCGCGAGCTGCTCGCGCTGTGGCAATCCACCTGCCTCAGACACCACCGCAACCCCTTGGCGCTGCGTGCCTCGCTCTTGCAGGCAGGCCATCGAGAAAATCCCGAGGCCGCCGAATCGTTCCTCAATGGCTACGCCGGCACGGTCTGGGACGTCGGCAATGGCCTGGACGCGCAGCGGATGCTGCTGATGCTCGACAACGGCATTTGCGAAATCCGAGCCCAGAAGGCGGATGCGCCCGTGCTCGATGAAGGGTTCAGGAAGATCGTCGAAGGCTTGGCCGTCGAAGGCCCCGAGCGGAGCACGGTGCAGTCGGTGCCGAACACGCGGTTCTCGGACTTCGGCGGATTGCAGAAGAACACGGTGTACCGGGTGTCCCACGACGTCGGCGATCAGGCTTGGTACATGGCCTGCGCGAGCAGCGACAGCCCCTTGACGCCCACGCAGGCGATCCTTGTCATTGCGCCGGTGCCCGAGGCCGAGCAGAAGAAGAACAGGCGGCCTCGTATCACCTTTCGCTAGGCTGCCGCGGGCGCGGATCCCTTGGCTCAGAGCCCCTGTCTCAGCTTGCGCAGCTCGGTTTCCGCGCGGTCGAGCTCTTTTCGCAGGTCGGCGATTTCCTTCTGCAGCCGCGCGATGTGCGCCTCGCGGCTCTGCACCGGCGGCAGCGTGCCACAGCGCGCCTGGACCGCTGCCAGTTCATCGGCGAGCTGTCGGCGCTGGAGCATGCGCCCGCGGGTCTGCGCCACGTCCATCTCCTGCAGCAGCCTGAGCTCCTCGGTTTTGCAGTCCGCTTCGCCGGCTGGATTGGACGGCTGAGCCAGCGTCGGGGTGGCGAAGAGAAAGAGGGCGGCAAGGAGGAGGGGGAGGAGGGCGTGCATGGCGGTGCCTGTGAGACACGCGATCGGCCGGCAAGTTCATTGCGGACGATCTGTGCATCGGCATGCGCGCAATGCCGCCATCGGGCCGATGCGCTCGTTGGTCATGCTGGGCGAGCTCCTTCGCCGTCCATAGCGCATCGGCCCTGTCTCGTCTATCCGACAGAAGGCCTGGTCGAAGGGCGAGACGGAACGCATGACTGGCCTTTACGATAACTCGCCTGCATGGGCAGCGCCTTTTGCCGGTTGATCGCACGTTCCATCCGAAGCTTCGACCGGAGGTCTTGATGTACACGCCAGACTGCAAAGAGCGCTGGAGCGAGGTCAACGAAGAGGCAGCACACACCGCCGTCGAGCAACTCGCGCAGCTGCTTTCTTCACCTGGCGAGGCGGTCCCGGCGGCCGTTCTGGAGGGCGACCACGGTGGCTCCGAACTGGCGACGCCCCTTCTGGTGCGCCGCGTCTGGGTGACGGCGCTGGAGTTCGCCCCGCCGGGCTGGCAACTCTTCCGATTCGATTGCGACATCTCGGCGATCACCACGCTCGTTGGCTACGGCGGGCTGGGCTATCTGTTCATGGTGGTCGGCCCGGACAGGCTGGCGGACCGCATTCTGCTTGACTGGACCTCTGCCCCCCTGGGGCGGATCGCAGACAACATGCGTTTGGATCTGGCGTCGCTGGACACTGCCCCGATTCGAGACTATCTGAGGTTCTTCTGCTCGTTTCTCGGAGGCCAGGCGCACGAGGAGACAGGCGCGGTTGCGCCGTTCCTCATTCCCAGCAGTGCTGCAAGCCTGACGTGGGATGAGCACTCCCAGACTGCTCACGGTGTTGCGCGGCGAAAGTGGTTGAGGGTTTTCGAGCCCGTCACCGGCATGGAGTCGTTGGACAGGCCAGATCTGCCTGAGACGCCACAGCCCACGCCGATCGACCGGCCGGTTGAAGTCTTGCAGGACAAGCTCGCAGACGATGCCGATCGCGACGGGAAGTCGCTGGGTGATACGCCGGCTGCGGTTGCTCAGGTGTTCGAGGCGTTTCCTGCGAATCCACCGGTCCCGACTCGGATGGCCTCTCCTGGCACAGAAAGTGTGGTGCCAGACCAGGATGTTCCTCCAGAGGGGGCCGATGGCCTGAACGCGCTGTGCGTCACATTCGAGGCGCTGGTCTACTACGACACGGTGCTGTTCCGGTGCGAGTTCGAAGTCACATGCAACGGACGGGTTCGCATGACGAAGGACACGCAATTGACCAGTCCATTGCCGCTGCGCAAGTGGGAAGCGCGCTGGGGCCCCCACGGGACGAGGCTGCTGTGCCAGACGGATCCTCGGGAATCAATCGGCGCGGCCGCCCTGCTGGAGCGTTTGCAGGAGCTTCAGGCACCACCCGAGGGCGGGCAGCATGCTGTCCCCGAGCTGACATCCACAGGGACGGCTCGTGTGGTCAGAGGTCTGCGCGTCAGCGAACCCGTGCGATGGAGCCACGTGTTCAAGACCGCGGTGACTTTGGAAAACGTTCAGTTCGACGACGACGTGCTGTTTGACGAGTGCGTGTTCGAGCGCTCGCTGAACCTGATCGGTTGCCGCTTTCTGAAGCGCCTGAGCATGTGCGACACCACCGTGAAGGGTGCGTTGCGCCTGGACCGGTCCATCATCTATGGCGCTGTTGCCAAAGGCGACGTTGTGCCGCAAGCCGGGGCGTTCCCTGAAGACGCTGTTCTGAAGCCCCCACCTGCGCTTGCGCTGCGAGGGCTGAAGGTGGAGCGCAGCCTTTTTGCGGACAAGTTGACTTGCTTCGGGCGCGTGCGTGCCGAGTGGTGCCGCATCGGTGGAACCTTGCGTGCACGCGGTTTGCAAATTCATCCCCGTCCCGGCGTGGGCGAGCAGAGCGAGGCACTGAACATCTCTCATGCCCAGATCGACGGTCCGCTGGACCTGCGGTCTCTTGTCCCAAAGAAGCAGGAGCCAGGCGCGCATCGCCGAAGCTTCATCTTCGATCATGTGGTCCTGCATGGCGCTCAACTGGCACAGTTTCATGCGCATGGAATCCGTATCGAGGGCAATCTGGACCTGAGCGCCTGCACTCTCAAGGGGCAGATCGGCTTGCACGCAGTGGCCGTGCGGGGTGGAGCCTCACCGGGTGGATGGCGCCCACGCGTTGCGGGGCACCTGTTGCTTGACCGGGCCAAAACCGGCCTTGTCGACTTGGCCGGCATCAGCGTCGGCGGCAGCTTGACGTTCATCGAAACACAGATCTCTGGCGGTTTCTACGGCAGCCTCTGGCTCGACTACCGCTTTACCGTCGAGCGCGGCTTGACCGGTTCAGGCGCCAACGTGACCAGTGGGGTCTACCTGACAGGCGCAAGGATCGGTGGGGAAATCGAGTTCGTCACCGGGCGACTGGGTCGGCTGCGCATCAGTTGTTCCGACGCATTCGCCGACGACGCGCGCGCCCCGGCCCTTCGATTCTGCAGGTCCGAGGCCAGCGGGATCGTTCTTCACGATGTCGTCATCGATTCAACCTCGAGCTTCGAAGGGCTGCAACTGCATGGCGCCGCTCTCGGCGAGGCGGAAGGCGGTTTCGTCGCCGTCAACGTCAGAATGGGCGGCAGTCTGCAGTTCTGGTCGGCCGAACTCGCCGAAGTCGTGCGTCGCCGGACGAGGAGGGAGTTTCCCTTGCTGGACCCGACCGTGAGCGCCGCTGCGGTGCGCGAGATCTGTGGGCGTTTCAAGGGACCCCTGGACCTGAGAGGGCTTCGTGTCGAGGGCTCCATCGAGCTCGGCAGATTGGATGTGGGCGGGGCGATCCGTCTCGACGGCGCCAGGGTGGAAGGCCACCTCCTCACCTATGCAGACGAAGCCCGTATCACGTGCGAATCCTTTGTCGCCGATTCGATCCGCGTCAAAGGCAGCACGGATCTGACCGGCTTGACCGTGCGCGAGGGAGGCGTTCGAGCGCGCGATGCGGAGTTCACGGGGCAAGTGCTGCTGGCCACGCCAAGGGCGATGTCGGATGAGGTTGATGCAGCGGTCGCTTCGCGGTCCATTCTGCGGCTGGCGAAGGGCACCGTCGATCTGGAGGGTTCGCGCGCGGCGCGCCTGGTGCTGCACAGTGCGAGTGTCGAAACGCCGGCACCGCAAGAAGCGGCGTTTGCGCTTGCCCGATGTAGCTTTGCACAACTCGAGGCACAGGGATTCGGGAAAGCCTCCAGGCATTGGGAGTTTCCAAGGACCATTGATCTTTCGGCAGCCTTGATCGGCGACTGGGCTGTGGATCCACAACGCGAGGCCTTGCCGCTGCTTGTGGCCACCGCGCCATTCGACGGGAGAAACTACCTGGATGTAGAGCAGCGCCTTGCGAAGATCGGCAAGAAGGGCCGGGCCAACCGCGTCTATCGAAAAATGCTCTGGCGCAGCCTGCATCTCCAGCCCGGAAGCCGCATTCTCGAACGCGTCGCGAACCTCTTCGCTCGCCTCAGGAATCGACTCAACTGGTTGTTCTCGGGCAATGGCACGTGGCCCATGCTGATGGCCGTGTGGCTTGTTCTCTTCCTCCTGCCTGTCGTCCTGGTGCTTCGCAATCCCGAGAACGTCGAGTTCGTGGGCTCCGAGAAGGAGAAGGGGGACATGGCAGGTCACTACGACTTGAGAACGGACTGGGACTACATCAAGGCCACCGGCGTCACCTTTGCCTACTCCCTGCCGATACTGAGCGGCTCAAAGTTTGACATCGTGCGCGCCAGGCTCGTGGGGCCCACCTGTGAACCGGAATGGGTCGCGAGGCTGCTGGGCAGGAAGGTTTCAGAAGAGCCCTCGGGGCCCACGTGCAGATTCGTGCTGATCGACGGTGTATCGCCACACGGATTCGCCATGATGTTCTCGACGGTCCAGTTCCTGTTGTGGATTCTGGTGTTTGCCAACATCCCGTCCGTCTCGCGCAGGAGGCAGTGAACTTCGCCGGCGCATCGGAAGCCCATTCAAGGCCGACGGATGCTGAACCGCTTCGCCCTGTGCTCGGCCGGCGCCGTGCGGCCGCAGTCGATCGGGCTGGACCTATCCCGCGCTTGAAGGCGCCGGCACGGCTCCCGCCCGCTGCCGGTCCTTCATCCGCAGGAACGGCCGTTCGATGAAGAAGCAGCTGACGCAGGCGGCCGCGAAGGCCTGGACGATGTTGAACGGAAAGGCCATCGCATAGGCGAAGTCGTGGTTCAGGAAAAGCTGCTGCCAGAGGTACAGGCTGTACGAGATGGTGCCGATGAACACCGGGATCCACTGCCGGCAGAGCCGGCTCAGCCAGAAGTCCTTGACGTGCACGATGCCCAGGATGATCACGGCCGCGAGCAGCGCGTCGACGGTCTGTCCGTAGGTCACGTTCCAGGCGCCCTTGAGGATCGAGCCGATCGCGGGGGTCACGCCGACGAACAGGATCACCGCCAGCGTGAGCAAGGCATGGCGGTAGCGGAAGCCGGTCAGCGCGTCGGCGAGTTGCCTCTGCCGCAAGGCCATCAGGCCGCCGATCAGCATCGGGTCCAGCCCGGTGTGCAGCATCATGGTCAGCTGGCCGCGCTGCGCGGGCGCCGCGAAGTAGAACAAGATGCGGACCAGGGGAATGGCCACGATCAGCGCCATCAGCAGGCGGTCGTTGTGCTTGCGCAGCACGTAGATGAGGATCGGCGGCCAGATCCAGTAGAACTGCTCCTCGAGCGCCAGGGTCCAGAAATGCCCGAAGTACCACCCGCCCTGGCTGCCCTCGATCGGTGCGATGTGCAGCAGCGCACCGTAGTTCCAGATGTGCGCGGCCGCCGCCAGGAACTCCCGCCAGTCGATGCGCATGAACCCGGCCATGGTCAGCACGATGAGCACGAGGATGTAGAAGTAGGACGCGGGCCAGATGCGCAGCGTGCGCCGCCGGTAGAACGCCAGGAAATCGATGCGGCCGCTGCTGGCGAATTCCCGCTGCAGCAGCCCCGTGATCAGGAAGCCGCTCAGCACGAAGAACAGCAGGATGCCTTGGTTGCCGTTCGCAAGGATCTTGAGCGGGCTCAGCCAGCCGGTGTAGCCGTTCGCCGCGGTGTGCTGGGCATGGGTCAGCACCACCATCGTCACCGCGAAACACCTGAGGCCCGTGATTTCGTCGATGCGGCTGGACATGGGGCGGGTTCTTGTGGGGAGGTGGACCGGGTCGCCGGAGTGTATCGATCGATGGCCAATGCAAGAAGATCTTTTAAAACAAAAGTTCTTCAAGTTGGCAATGGCGGGATTGGGCTTGCGGGCGAACGAAGGCCCGCCCGGCTGGCCCGACCCGGCACGTAGCCTCGGCTCAGGGTATGGGGCCCCGCACCACGGGCGCAGGCTCAGGCCTGGCGCCGTGCGACCACGTCCCGCAGCAGCGCCACGTACTGCGCCACGAAGCGCCCCGGAAGGAACTGCTGCGCACGCGTGCGCGCGGCCGCCGATAGCGCGGCCCGGCGCACCGGGTCGTCCAGCAGCCGATGCATGCGATCGGCCAGTGCCGTGTGATCCCCATTGGGAAAGCTCAGGCCCGCATCGCCCACGCATTCGGCCAGGCCGCCCTGTGCCGACACGATCAGGCACTTGCCCGCGGCCATGAGCTCGATCGCCACGCCGCCCATGGGCTCGTACCAGGCCGAAGGAATGATGCCGATCGCACCGCGGCCGACGGCCTCCACCAGCGCGGCCCCTGATTGCCGGCCGGCGAACACCACCGCGTCCGCGAGGCCTTGTTCCGCCACCAGCTGCTCGATGACCGGCCGTGCCGCGCCATCACCGATCAGCAACAGGCGCGGACCGGGGCCGTGGCGACGCATCACTTCGGCAAAGGCCCGCACGAGTATGTCGACACCCTTTTCCTGGACCAGGCGGCCCATGTAGAAGAAGTCGAATTCGGGATTTGGCATGTCCGCGCCGGCGAACTGCGCGATGGGGAAGGGGTTGTAGATCTGCACTTGGCGCGGCAGCGGCAGCGCTTGCTGCATCCACTGCGTGATCGCCACGTGGCGATCGACCGCAAAGTGGGCAACTCCGCGCCGCAGCCACAGCTTGATTCCCTCGCGCAGCGCTGTGGCCCAGCCGCTGCGGCGCGCGTGGAAGCGCACAGAGGCGAGCGGCGTGATGGGGGCGCTCGCGTTGTCGACCCAGCCGAGGCCGTCGATGCACGCCACTTGGTAGCCCACGTGGACCCAGACGAAAGGCTTGCGCGCTAGCAGCACCCAGGGTTGCAGTGTCAGGCTCGCGCCGTTGAAGAGCACCACGTCGGCCCAGCGCACGAGTTCGCGCTGTTGCGCGCGGCGGGGGCGTCGGAACACCTCGAAGCCGTAGTCCGCAGGTGGCGCGGTGCCGGCCTCGCTTTGCGTGACGACTCGGCACTCGATGCCGCCGGTGGCTATGAAGCCCTGTGCCAGCGCCATCGACACGGTTTCGACACCGCCCACCGAGGGGTGGAAAGCGTGGGAGTACAGCAGGACCTTCATGGTCAATCGGATTGCGGCAGTGCGTCTGCCCCAGCACTGGAAGCAGCACCCCTTGCATGCAATGGCGCTTGGCGTCGGCGCCCGCCTATGCGGACGAATCGATAGTCTGTGTCGTTCAGCCGCGGCCCAGTACGTGTGCGAGCGACCGGCTCTTTCTTGGCGCACGAGCGGTAAATCCGGCATTTGCAGCCACGCGTCTCGGCGATACAAGGACGCTTGTGGTCCAGCATCATCCCGTCGCCGTGGGGAACTGAGTTGCCAGCGGCCATGGCACCCCGTGGGATTTCCACAGCAATGTAAGCAGTCACCAATATAGACCTTGTCGAGCCCTGGAGGCCGATGATGCAGGAAGGACACGAGTGTAAGGGGCGCGCGCATGGTGCCGGGCGCCTCAAATTGGCGTGATCTTGGCGAACCGACGACCGTAAGTGGGTAGGGTAATCAGCGCAGAACACAGCCCATTCCTCGTCGACGGAGGTACTTGATAGGGGGTCTTAACGTCAGTTAAGGAGAAATCCATAAAGTCGTTTAACACCCGTGGCGCCGTACCGACCGGCTGCAGCCGGTCAGAATCGGACCCTACCGACGATGCGCCGGTTGGCCAGGCTCATTCCAGCCGAGCAAGTTTATCGTCACATCGGACGGCTGCTCTAGGCGGCCTGCCGCCACTACTTGCAGCATCAGCATTCACCTCACCGATCACTTCACCCTGAGGAATTTAGTGCCCAGGACAAATCGGTTGGGCTGGTCTTTCGTGTTGACCGTCGCTGAGATCGAGGGAAATATCGGCTGCTTCCGGGAAGCTATAGTTTAAAGCCGGTTCACAGAAATAATAAATACGTCAGCAATGCTCAAAGTCATCGCTCAAGATTTCATCAAGCCGGAGTGCGTTGCAGAAGTCTTGCCTCTGTATCGGGAGCTCGTGGCGAAGACAAAGGGTGAGCCCCTCTGCATATCCTACGATCTTTTTATTCATCAAAAAGATTCGGGACATTTCGTATTTATAGAAGAGTGGCCAGATCGAGAGGCTTTGGCGACACATTGCAATACTGAGCATTTCAAGCGGCTGGTGCCGCTGATCAGTCGTCATGAAAGATCGGCTTCAACCTTTCTGCTAATGGATCCGTTCGAGTGATTGGGCCGAGAAGGACGTGAGATTTGCTAGTGGCCGAGGTCGGCCTTGCTCGGTGACTTATAGGGCACCCGCGCTCATCATCCGGGCTCGCGCGTCGCCAAGATGTCGAAGCTGGCATACCTGGCCGGGTTGTTCGTACTGCGTAGCATGGTGACGGCCCTCCGTCACCCAAGGCCGTCGTCGGTCAGCTCATCACATCGCTGACCCATGTCACGTTCTAAGCCATCGGATCGGTGCTGCGCGCGGAGATGGTGCCAAAGCAAAAGCGGGTGCGTGCCGAGGGGACGATCTTCAACGCTCGATTCGCGTCGCCTTCAGGGCTTGCGGGCCAGTTCAAGGAAGCTGCGGTTCAGAGACGCTTCTGCCTCGATCAGTCGCGAGCGCCGTGCTTCGACCCAAGCCTGGTCGCGTGCCAGCGCTGCGCTTGCTGCGGCCAGCATGCGGCGCACTTCCACTGGCTGCGGCCCACCTGTGCCGGTGCGGGTGCGGACCATGGTGGCAGGCGAGAGCGTGGCCCGGAAGGTGGCCGCGTCCAGCGGCAGTTCTGACTGCGTCAACTGGTACTTCTTGCCGGCTTCGGCGTAGATGCGCTGCGCCTCCGCGTACGGGAAGTCCTTGGGGCGCAGGTTTTGGCTGCGTGCGTACACCACGATCTCAGACGCGAAATGGTGGCCGACGCGGAACGGCACGCCGTGCGCGCGTTGCAGCGTTTCAGCCAGCTCCATGGAGGTGATCCAGTCGGACTCCAATTCCTCCAACGCGCGGGCCGGATCGATCTGCAACGCGCCCAGCACACCGTCGAACTGCTGGAGCATTTCCACGCCGAGCACGAAGGTCTTGGCGCCCGATGCGCTGGCGGTGTTCTTGTAGTCGATCATCCCTGGCGTTACGTTGTGCGCGCGCAGCGTCACGGCCTGGGCGGACGCCACCACGTCGGTGGCCTTGGCGCGCGTGTTTTGAATGACGCCGGGATTTGCCTTCTGCGGCATGGCGCTGCTGGTGTAGGTGTTGTTCGCACCTAGCAGCAACCATGGGCGCGTTTGGTGGTACTGCACATGCACATCCTGCAGGAAGGCGCCGACCCGGATCGCGGTGGAGCTGGCAATGGCCGTTGCCTCCAGCGGCACGTCATAGGTGCTGATTTGGCCAGCGTCCAGTGAATTGACGATCAATCCGTCAAAGCCCAGCAGCGCCGCCAGCCGTTCACGGTTGACCGACCAACTCGAGTTGGCCAACACTGCCGTGCCCATGGGGCTGAGATTCAGGCGCACATAGGCCTCGCGGATGCGCGTGGCATCGCGTTCGAAGGAGTCCGCAAAGGCGAGCAGGTAGTGCGCATAACTGATGGGCATGGCCTGAACGCCGTTGGTGTAGGCCGGCACGTAGGTGTCCACGTGCTTGCCGGCTAGATCGATCAGCCGCTTTCGCACCGCGTCCAGCGCATCGGCGTAGTCCAACACTTCCAGGCGAAGTTGCGCGGCGTTCAGCGTCGAATGGATGTCTTGGCGGCTTCGGCCCGTGTGGATCAAAGTGCCTTCAGGGCCTACCTGATCAGTGATGATTTTCTCGACCTGCAGCACATCCGTGGGTCTCTTGCCCCCGGGTTGTACGGCTTGGTCGATGGAGTAGCTGACGCCGCGGGCAATGCGTCCGGCCAGCGATGCCGGAATGATGCCTTGTTCGGCGTGCACAACGGTCGAGGCCATGTTGATGCGGCCGAACCAGTAGAAGACATCCTGCTGCTTTGAAAGCGCGCTGGTCGCCTCGCCTTTCACCGTACCCTGGAGGCGGGCCACCTGTGCCTGGCACTCTTCGGTGGTGCGGCAGGCCGTGTCCAAAGTGTCGGCAGCGCTCGCGGTTCCCATCCAAGCCAGGAGGCCCGCGGTGAGCATGAACGAGGCGGGCAGGCGCAGCGCGCAATGGCTGCGAGCGAGCGAGTTGGGGGTTTTCATGGAATCTGTCTCCGATGTTCTTGGGCCTCCGGCCGGCTGGGCGCGAAGAGCTATTTGTTGTTTAGATAGGGGTCTCGGCGAGATCCCGATCAGCTTCCTCCAGTCTTGAGGCAATCGGAGCCTGGGTCAAATTCATTTATTCTGAGAGACATTCAAAAAACAAATGAGTCACATACTGCCCGCCCAACTCTTCTCGCGCATGGTCGGCCGCGCGCGTATCAAGCACCTGCAGCTGGTGGTGGACATCGCCGAGCTGCAGAGCCTGCAAAAGGCAGCAACGGCCTTGGGTTTGAGCCAGCCTGCCGCCACGCAAGCGCTCGCCGAGTTCGAATCGGTTCTGGGCGCGCCGCTGTTCGAGCGCCATGCGCGCGGTATGCGCCCTTCGGCCTTGGGCATGGCGTTGCTGCCCTTGGTGCGCAACGCGCTGCGGCAGATGCAGGCCTGTGCGCACACCGTGGTGGCGTTGCAGGGCGGCACACGTGGGCTGGTGCGCATTGCCGCCATCGGCGCAGCCGTGGCGGGTTGGCTCACCACGGCACTGCCGCCCTTTGCCGCTACGCACCCGGACATCGCACTCGACATCCAAGAAGTCTCGGCCGACGACCTTCTGGGTCTGATCGAGCGCGACAGCGCAGACCTGCTGCTGTGCCGAGAGCCGGTCTCGCTTCCCGTCAGCCACAGCTTCACACCGGTACTCGAGGACCGCTTCGTGGTAGTGGCGCGCGCAGACCACCCGCTGGCCGCGCTCGACGTGGTGCCCGACCGGCTTCTGGCTACGCACATCTGGCTCACGCCCCCACTGACCGGGATCGCGCCGCATGAGTTTGCCGAGTTGTTCGCGCGGTTGGGTGGCATGCCGTCGACCTGCCAGATGTCTACCCGCTCGGTGCTTCTGAGCCTCGCGCTGCTGACCCACAGCGACATGCTTGCGCTGACCCCTTTCAACCTGATCCGCTCCTTGCTCGACGAGGGGCGGATTGCTGTGCTGCGCACGGCCTCCGTGTCCCTGGCGCCCCTGGGCATCGTGGCGCGTGCCGAGGCCCTGTCGCAGCCGGCGTCGGCCGTTGCACGAACGATTCAGGGACTGCGGGAAGGGGTGCCGTTGTGAACCGCCGGATGCCCGCGCAGCCAAGCCTGCGCGAGCGTCGGTCTTTTCTGTTCAGTCTCGGCGCATTCGGCATAGGCTGCAATGCCTCGGCCTATGCCGCCTTCTCCTTTCCAAAGCGGCCGTTGACGCTGGTCGTGCCGTATGCCGTGGGCGGTGAGGCGGACACGACCGCGCGCCGCATGGCAGCTGCACTGGCGCTGCAACTGGCGCAACCGGTGGTGGTAGACAACATGCCGGGCGCCTCCGGCGGTCTGGCAGCGCGGCGAGTGCTGCGGGCCAGGGCTGATGGCTATACGGTGATGTTCGGCACCCCGAGTGAAGTTGTGGTCGCCCCCGCAGTGAATCCCCAATGGGGCTACCAGGCCTCGGACTTCTCGTTGATCGCAATGTATGGTCGCGCGCCCATGGCGCTGGTCGTTCGCTCAGGCCTGGGTGTGCAGAGCATCGACGCCTTCATCGACAAGGCCCGGGACCTGCCGGGGCGCCTTTCAATTGGCGCGACGGGCCGGCAATCGCTCCAAGCCTTGGCTGCGCAGGCTCTGACAAGGGCTGCAGATGTGCAGTTGCTGCACGTGTCCTACCAGAGCGGTTCACAGCTGATGATCGATCTGGTAAGCGGGCGGATCGATGCGGTGATGGTGCCTCTGCCCGCGGCCTTGCTTCAGGCGCGGCAGTTCGGACACATCGTGCTCGGAACGCTGTCGGCGATGCGGAATCCAGCAAGTCCCCAGACACCTACCGTCAATGAAGGACGAACGCTGAAGGGCGTCGTGTTCGATATGTGGGCTGGCTTGCTGGCACCTGCAGGGTTGGCACCGGAAGTGGCGGAGGCGCTGCATCGCGCCATGCAGGTGATTCTGGCTGATGCGACATTCCATGCCCTGAGGGTGGGGCTGGGCGATCTGCCCGCGCATCCGATGTCGGCGGCCGATTTCGAGCAGTTCGTGCTGATTGAGGAAGCCAGACTACGTGCAGTGTTGCGCCAGTCTCCGCTGATCTAGGGATGGTGAGCACGAATGAAAATGGGCCCGCTACCGAATGAAGACGTGCCTCATCGCCGTTCAGATCCTCGGCGCGCCACTTTTTGAACAAAGACGGCGAGACAAGATCCTTCCCGGTCAGAGAAAACGGTACCTGAACGACACCGGCCATGGAGCGAAGAGGTCAATGGTGGACGTCTGCTCATGGCCGATGGCGAAGCTCTAGCTGATGGAAGCAACTGGCTTCTCCGAAGGGCTGTATGTTCAACATAGCCACTAGTGATAGCGAGCTGATCTAAGGGCAGGCAACCTCTGAAGAAGACGAGCGCTCACGGCGCGCTGAGCGGATTTGCTAGGGCTTGGCCTCGCTAACGGGAAATGTCCGTCGCCACGGTTTTTACAATGGCTCTAAAAAAGGCGTCACGCGGGAAGTCCGTGGGTGATGCCATGCTTCGGACCAGAAGGCTGGGACTGCGATTGAGTGCGAGCACGTAGGTCCAGTGATCGGACTTTACCTCTGCAAGCAAGGTTGCATTCGGTAGAAGCATGGAACCTGCGAGGACTTGCCCATCATTCAAGCGATTCACTGTGGCCAATGCGTCATATGAGGGAACCAGAGCTGGTGCTGCAGCGTCTCGATGGATGTGGGCGACAACAGAGTACGGCTTGACGCTTTGAGGAACTGCGTTGCGCACTAACCAGGTGGTTCTCTCGCGGACGGTCAGACTGGTGACTTCGCCGCCTGTGGACGCAGTGCAGTCCAGCGGAGAGAGTTTGGCTGCCAGGTTCTCATAGAGCCACTCCATGCGGTCCGCGATTGGCGTTCCCATCACCACGCCGGAGATGGATACCAAAGCTCGGACTTTCGCAGGAAGAAGACGCGTCGAATCGAGGGCGGCTAGCGCGACAAGCGTATCGGGTACGCCCTTCGAGTAGGCCACTAGCACGATATGGTGGACCTCAGATTTTTGAGCCTCTAGCGTCAACTCCCTAGCGATGATCGCGGCGTTGAACTGGCTCGAGGCACGGCCTCGAACTTCTATTGCACGCACGCGAACCCCTAGTTGGTTCTCCAAATGTGCGTATCCCTCTGTGTAGTTACGTGGCCTAACGCGCACCCGCCCATCGCTGAAAGGCAGCGCTTGCCCATCCACGCAGTCGCCAAGAATTCCTGGGACGATGAGCACGCTCAAGCCATGGATACCGATAGTGGGAGCCGCCCTCGGTGCTAACCCCTCTGCTAAGGGGTGCAACCATTTCCACACCTCATTGTCATCACCCGTATTGGGTAGTTCTGCAGAAAAAATATCTGCAAACTGAGCTCGCCCATCACTAATGCCGGAAGCCTGGAATGGTAAGCTGACCACCAGCGGGTCACCCGGTACAGCTGGCATTGCCAAATGGGTGCAACCTGCCGATAGAAGCACTAAGGCCAGGCTTGCGCAGTGCCTGATAGATATCCATTGCATATAGGTCCCTCATTTCCCTAGGTAAGCACTGTAGTGCCCTAGTCGAAATGCTGCTAGGTATTTCCGCTGGTGCGTCGCTCAGTATCTGAGAAGGCTGGCATGGCGGGGCCTCTCATTTGCAGAGGATGGCTTCTAAAATTTAGATCCTACGATCGGATCAAAATTTTAAAAATGAGCAAGGAGCTGCGATGCTAGAGCGAAATTTTTCTGGTGATCCTATTCACCGCCTTGGCATCGCGATTTGGGGTAGATCATGCAGTGGTGTTCTCACTCGTACGGTGGCGGTTGCGGCTTCATGTGGTGCATTGCTGCTCTGTGGCTGCGTTTCCGTCTCGCCGCCAGCGTCTTGGGAAAAGTCAAATAATTTGCGCGCGGATCGGGGCGAAGCGCCCGGCCAGGAGCAAGCCGATGTGATCTCTCGCCGAGCATCATTGACCCTGCCCATCGCGTTGCTTGCAGATACCCAGATTCATGAGAGCCGTGGAACCGCGAGTCGGTACTGGTCACTTGCTGGAGACGAGTTTGTGCCTGTCACCATTCGGACAGGTCAGCAGGTCATTGGCGCCAGTGACCTTTTACTGGCGGCGCGGCGGCACGCGAAGGCGCTGCCTTTGACAATCCATTTGGGAGACGCGATCGACGTTTCTTGTGAGAGCGAGTGGCAAGAGTTCACGAGAACGATGCAGATGGTGGATGGTCGACCAGGAGCGGGAAGTTGGCTACTCGCTCCTGGAAATCATGATGGATTTCTCGTTGGAAATTGGTACCCACAGAAGACGGATCGCTACAACGAGAATTACTGGAGCAACGTCTGCAATGTTGGACGCGCCACAAAGGACGGTGCTGTACTTCACGATCGCCAACCGAAGCCACAGTTGGTATCTGACTATTTGAAGATGTTGATGGGGCGAGAGAGAGAACGTGATCAGGACACTTTGTGTGTGTCAGATGGGGTTTGCCTATCCTATCGAATCGATGAGAAGTTGGGCTGGACCAGTTATATCGTCCAACTTGTCAGATTGCCAGCAGCGGGTTCAGCAAGCCGGCCCGTATACATGCTTCTCTTCGATACGTCTGACTATGCTCGAAAGCCTCGCGTTGAACTGGTAGGCCTGCGAGCGGGCGAGGAAGCCGCTATCTCAGCTGGGCAGCTCTCCGCAGCATTGAGTTTGTTGAAGTCTGTGCCAGCGGACGCCTACGTCATCCTTTCTGGTCATCACCCACTGCAGCAGTGGAACATGGCGGATCGGCCTGATGCGCAGCGCAAGCTGCTCCACGCACTTCTAGCGGATCCGAAGGTAGTTCCGTTCGTGGTGACGGCACATACACACGAAGGAGGCTGGTATCGCCATCAGTTTGAAGGCCGCCCGATCTATGAACTGAATATCGGCAGCCTCAGTGATGCTCCGCTCTATTACAGAACTCTTGCCTTCGAGGAAGTTGGCTCAGACACCCTGAATATATTCTCCCAGCGACAGATGCTCGATGACATGACCCGCCCGACTTGCGACGACTACCGGCCGCCCGCCGAAGGCTCCGGATATGCGGTGAACGATCAAAAGTCCGAATCGGATCGAAACTCGGACAAACTTTCCGTTTGGCGCTTTCTGGCCAGTACCACTAGCGCCGTTCGGCATTTTTTCAAGTTCTGGGGGGCAAAGCATCAAGAGCTCAGACCGCAGCTTCTGACCTACGCTGACGTCGTTGAGAAAGCGATGCCAGCTGATGCAATCTTGAGCTATGAACCTTTCGGCCCCGTAGAAGTCGCTGAGGCGTACTACAAGAAGTACACGCTTGGCAGCGGAAGCGACGTCACAGCCAAGCTTCGCTACCTTGCAAACTGTGTGCATGCCACACAGTGCTCGGTACAGGAGAAGGGCAACCTTCTGCTGCGGGTGCATCAGTACTTCTGGGACTCAGAAACTCCGATCGCGGTGCGGGAAGAAGCGCATCGACTTCGCTATTGCGCCGCACTCCGAAGTGCCGAGGAGTCCGCGGTGGGTTCAGTCGCTATGACAGATGCCTTGAGCAGGAGCCATACCACCAGGCGGCAACTCACTCGGTCGGCTTCGGTTGTCGACGGAGAAGGACACTGGCGATGACTACGGGTGAAAAAGACACTCCTGGCTCGCGCTCCTATGGCGGTCAGCGTTAGAGAAGTAGATCTTCGACACATATCCAAGGAGCAGCCGTGAAAATGCGTTTGGCCTTTGCCATCGTGGTCCTGATCTTCCAGCAGGGCTGTACGAGCCTGGAACGTCAGATCTATAGCGGCTACGCGGCGCCTCCGCTTGATTCTGTTTCGCTGGATCGAGCTGTGGCTCTCGCCAAGGCACTTCAGGCCGTCGATGCCGGCGGCTCACCGCTTGTGCCTTCCAAGTGCTTCGGCGTGGGAATCAGCGGCGGGGATGTAAGCACGTGCTCGGCTGCGCGAAATCAGGCCGCAGCCGTCATGATCATCGCCTCGACTGATCTCTGTACCTTGCATAGGCAGACGATCTACGGCCGTGATGCTGCTTCCAACATCTCGTTCGGTACCTTGACCAACCTATTCTCCGGTGCCGCAGCCGTGGCGTCTACAGAGAGTGCCAAGACACTTTACGCCGCGCTCGCGCTGTTCTCGAACTCCGAACGTTCCTTGATCAATGAGACGGTCTACAAGCAGACAGTAGTGACAGCAGTCAACCGCAAGATCGGCCAGGCAATGCTGGTGAAGTCGCAGCAACTGGACCAGTCGCTGGCTCTGGATATTAATCAGTTCAGCATGTACAAGACGGTGCAAGCTGTCCTGGAAGTTCACAAGACATGCTCTTTCATGACCGGCCTCGAACTCGTACTGGAAGAAGGCACGCAGAACTCGGCCACGCAACGTCGGATGGAGCTTGAGAAGGACCTGGCCGCTGCCGATTTGAGAGTTAAGGCGAACTGCTCGGCTGCGTTAGCCACCTCCGTGCAATGCGTCGAGGGTAGAAAGTTCTACGAGGCTGTAGCCGAGAGCCTCAAAGTGATGGCTGTTTCGGGAAAGTAGAGTTCTCATATCTACATTCTTTGGGTTGCGGCGAAGTCGGCGCGGCGCTTGCGGGCGGGGCCGTATGCATCGTATTCCTGCTGGTTTAGCAACGAAAAGGTATCCGTCCGGCCAAGTCATCTTGAAATCGGGGCTGACGGCAGAAAGGATCGCGTCCACCCAACTTAGGTGGACTTGATTACAGGAGCAGGGTAGCGATGAAGTATGGCATCACCCCCTA
>Ga0182008_10000135_pt1 | contig 55864 bp, 31 predicted proteins | sample Sormic07211129_1_FD_120482 | JGI IMG/M metagenome (GOLD analysis project Ga0182008, IMG submission 120482) | Rhizosphere microbial communities from Sorghum bicolor, Mead, Nebraska, USA - 072115-129_1 metaG | ecosystem: Host-associated > Plants > Roots > Rhizosphere | place: USA: Nebraska...
CATGCCTTACAATATGCCTGGCTCATTAAGTAACGATGAAGTGTACAGCATAACCGCCTACCTGCTCAGTGCCAACAAAATTATCAAAGCAGATGTGGTACTCGATGCCAAAAACCTTTATAAAATAGTAATGCCGGCAAAAAAACTGTTTATTATGGACGACCGCAAAGGAGGGCCTGAAATAAAGTAATGGAAAAGCTCGATAACAAAGATCAGAAAAAAGCGACTGGTAAAATCAGCAGGCGAACCTTGTTGGGCGGGGTAATTGCTGCGGCAGTTTTACCTGTACAATCATTATTTGCTGATGAAATACAGCATGAAGTGCCGGTTCTTCCTGAAATTGCCGATGATCCGACTAAAATTGTTGGTCCCGGGCCTAGTCAGTTGGGGAAACGTTCTCCATTCGAGCAACCTGTGCGCAAACCTTCCGATATTTCTTCGCGTACTCCTTTGCAGGATCTGCACAGCACCATTACCCCGGCCGATTTACATTTCGAACGTCATCATGCAGGTATTCCAATCATCGATCCCACAAAACACGAATTACTTATTCACGGCCTGGTCGAAAATCCAATGAAATTTACCTTTGCCGATATCAAAAGGTTTCCATCCGTTACCCGTACCTGTTTTATCGAATGTGCCGGTAATTTCCGTACGGGTAAAACCGAAATGACCCCACAGGATATTTTGGGGCTCACCAGCCAAAGCGAGTGGACAGGTGTAATGCTCTCTACCCTATTCAACGAAGTGGGCATCAGCGATAAAGCCAAGTGGTTTCTGGCCGAAGGTTCGGATGCAGCCGTGATGACCCGCACCATCCCCATCGCAAAAGCATGGGATGATGCCATGATTGTTTATGCACAGAATGGCGAAGCGATACGGCCTGAGCAGGGTTACCCGATGAGGTTACTTTTGCCAGGTTTTGAAGGCAATATGAATATCAAATGGTTGAGGCGGATCGAACTTTCGGAAGAACCCTACATGACTCGGGAAGAAACGTCAAAATATACTTACCCTGTAAAAGATAAAATCAGAATGTTTAGCTTTGAGTTGGATGCGCGTTCCATTATCACCTATCCATCTTATCCCCAAAAGGTAAATAAGGGCTGGATAGAAATCCGTGGAATTGCCTGGAGTGGTAGAGGAAAGGTAGAAAAAGTTGAAATAAGTACCGATGCCGGTAAAACCTGGCAATTGGCCAATTTACAGGAGCCCGTGTTAAGTAAAGCACATACTTATTTCAGGTACCTGTGGGATTGGAAAGGGGAATCCACTGAAATATTAAGCCGCGTTACCGACGAAACAGGCTATTTACAACCAACTTTGGCACAATTAGCAGAAGCCCGTGGTGTAAACCTGGGGGGATACCACATGAACCCCATTACGGCATGGCAGATTAAAAACGACGGGACAGTTTTATTTAAACCGGAAACCATAAAATAACCAGATGAAACCAGAAAAACGGGATTATGATGCAATTGTAGTAGGATCGGGGCCAAACGGACTGGCTGCGGCCATCCTTTTGCAGCAACAAGGACTTTCCGTTTTAATTATAGAAGGTAAAAACGTAATCGGTGGCGGATTGAGCTCTGCTGAACTTACTTTGCCCGGTTTTACGCACGATGTATGCTCGGCCATCCACCCGATGGCATTGGCCTCCCCATTTTTTAAAACGCTGCCTTTGGCGGAGCATGGATTAGAATACCTGCAACCTGCTTTGGCTGCGGCGCATCCTTTTGATGACGGTACTGCTGCCATACTCGATCATTCCATCCAAAAAACGGCTGGATATTTAGGTGCCGATGCCAAAACCTATACTTCATTGATGGAAAACATCACGGCAGCATGGCAACTGATTGATGAAGATGCTTTAGGACCCTTACATTTCCCTAAACATCCATTGACCATGGCAGGTTTTGGCCTTAAAGCATTAACCAGCGCTACAGGTTTTGTTAAACGTTTTAAAGAAAAATATGCCCGAGGACTTTTTGGCGGAATGGCCGCACACGCCATACAACCTTTAAGCAATTTAAGCACCACAGCCATTGGCCTGGTATTATTGGCCGGCGGGCACCTTAAGGGCTGGCCGATACCAAAAGGCGGATCGAAATTTATTGCAGAGGCATTAGCGGCTTATTTTAAATCGCTTGGCGGCAAAATCGAAACCGGAACTTTTGTTACTTCTTTAGATCAATTGCCCTCAGCCCATGCAATGCTTTTTGATGTTACCCCGAAACAATTATTGCAAATTGCAGGACATAAATTTTCCAGTATTTACAAATGGCAACTCGAGCGTTACCGTTATGGTATGGGCGTATTTAAGGTAGACTGGGCACTGGATGGTCCTATTCCGTTTACTGCCGAAGAATGCCGGGGCGCAGGAACCATACATTTGGGCAATACTTTTGAAGAGATCGCCGCAGGCGAACGGATGACCAGTAAAGGCCAGCAGGCAGAAAAGCCTTTTGTGCTTTTGGCACAGCAGAGTTTATTCGATCCTTCGCGTGCGCCTGAAGGGAAACAAACGGCCTGGGCTTATTGCCATGTTCCAAACGGATCAAAAAAGGATATGACAGCTATTATCGAAAATCAGGTGGAGCGTTTTGCTCCTGGCTTTAAAGATCGGATTTTGGCCAAACATACCATGAATACCGAACAGATGGAAGCGCACAACCGCAACTATATCGGAGGCGATATTAATGGGGGAATATTAGATCTCGGACAATTGTTTACAAGGCCGGCTTTAAGATGGTCGCCATATAAAACTTCTGCCAAAGGACTGTACATCTGCTCATCGTCTACTCCACCGGGAGGTGGTGTGCACGGAATGTGCGGCTACAATGCTGCAAAAAGAGTATTAAAAGATATTTTCAATATAAAAATCAGATAACCACAAATAAAAAACGATGTCAACACAAAACAACGCTTCGGGAACTACAGGAGCTTTAACAGATGCAGGGATCACGCCCGACAAAAAAACATTTTTACAATCTCTTACCGAAGATTGGTGGGCAGTAATTTTAGGAACAATCATTATTGCCACTGTACTTTATTTAAGCAATAGCGGCACAACCATTACTTTACCGGCTTATAAATGGGCTACCTCGGAAGATTTGTTTGGCAAAATCCTTTCAGGGCACAATTTATTACTCATTTTAGAAACAGGTGCTGTTTTTCTGGCACTTGCTTCCATCGCCATCGGCCTATCGGGTGGTAATGTGGCCAGGTTTGCTGCAGGTTTTTCGCTCATCTACTTTTTAGCCATTATCGCTTTCATTATTGGGGGCAACAAAAACGTATCTTATTTCGGGTTGGAATATGTGGTTTTTGCCTTGTTGATCGGGATTCTACTCGGTAACGTGGTAAAACTGCCCGAATGGTTAAAAGAAGCGGTTCGCTCCGAATTTTACATTAAAACCGGTCTGGTAATTTTAGGAACCACCATTTTATCGGCTGATTTAATCAAAGCCGGTTTGCCTGGCATTGTGCAGGCCGTTATTGTGGTAACAGCCGTTTGGTTTTTTTCGCTTTGGTTAAGCCGTAGGCTAAAAGTGGACGATGAATTTGGTGTGATTTTAGCATCTGCCGTATCCATTTGCGGCGTTTCTGCGGCGATAGTTGCAGCAGGAGCCATTAATGGCGATAAACGCAAACTATCTTACGTAACTACTTTGGTGTTAATTATGGCCATCCCAATGATGGTAATCCAGCCTTGGGCGGTGAGGTATTTTCACATCCCTGATGTAATCGGCGGAGCCTGGTTGGGTGGAACATTGGATACCACGGCAACCGTTACGGCGGCAGGCGATTTAGTTGGACCAATTGCGGTTAAAGCAGGGGTAATTGCCAAATTCTCACAGAATGTATTTATCGGTGTAGCGGCATTTTTTATCGCCATCTGGTGGGCCTATAAAAAACCAAAAGGCGAAGCTGGCGAAGTTTTGCCCAAAGCTAAAAGCCCGGGTTTGAAAATTGTATGGGAACGTTTCCCGAAATTTGTACTTGGGTTTGTTGCCGCATCATTGGTATTCTCTTTCCTGCTGTCGCCTGCTACCGCAAAAAGTGTTGCGCCAACCTTGAACGGTTTGCGTACCGTTTGGTTTGCCATTGCCTTTATCTCCATCGGTATGGAAGCCAAATTTTCATCATTGGTAAAACTGCAGGGAGGCCGGCCGGCATTTACTTTCGTAACTGCACAGATTTTTAACATCTTCTGGACGCTTTTATGGTCGTATATCCTGTTCGGTGGGTATTTATTCCCTGTGCCTGATTTTAAATAATAAAGATTTACTTCCCTCACACCTCGGTCCGTGTCTTCACGGACCGAAATAAAACCTGCTGTTATTGTGAGCGCAGTGAATACCTGAATGGAAATTACAGGTGGCGAAATCGCCGTTACGACCACATATCTACTTACCAGAATGGTGCGCAATCATATTATGCTGCAAGGGCTTTCCGTGGTGTATTAAAAGTATAATTACGATAACAACTTTTCGTAACAGAAAAAACGTAATCCGGGGCGCTTGGCTAAGCTAATTTCGCCACTAAACTGATAACCAAGTTTTGGAAACAGTGCTTGAGTGGCCATATTTTTACTGTTGGTGTCTACCCTTAAGATAGAGATGCCAGAGTATTTGGCTACCTCTTCAGCCTGATTCATTAAGGCTCTGGCAATACCTTTTCCCTGGCAGTCAGGATCAACAGCCAAACGGTGTGTAACAATCGCTTTTTCGGTAATGTCCCAGCCAGCATCAGCATATTCGGGATCTTGGTCTGTTGTAATTGCCGAGATACCAACAATTTTGTCTTCCAGTTCAGCTATCCATAACTGGCCGATGGCAATATCCTTTGCAAAAATTTCCGGATTAGGATAATCATCTCCCCATTGAAAATTGCCGGCCGCACGCATCAAAGGTACAACCTTGCGAACCAGTAGCATTATAAATGGTATATCTTCTGTAACAGCTAATCTTAATCTCATGAGCGCAAAGATAGGGAATAGGTTCATTAGTTCATTTGTCATTTGGTTAGCATAGGGCCTAGCTGTAAAATGGTTAATTGTTTAAATCGGTTAATCGGTGCTAAACTTCTAACTGCTTTGATCGACTTCGGACTCCAGACTAAAGACTTCGGCCTCACTGCCAAGCAAATCTTCATCAAATCTTCATCTTTCTGTCTGATATTTGGGCATATTGCTCTTCTTATTATTCCTGCCCCGAGATGGCTGTTAAGGAATTGTTTTCCTATTATTTCATTCCGATTTCCATAATGTTAAACTAAGGTTAAACTTAATTTGATGTTAATATTGAGTTAACATTAACGCTGTTGCTTTGTGTCAAAATAAAACAACAAAAAATGAAATCACGTATACTATCCCTGGTAAGTATTCTCGTACTCCTGGTCACTTTTGCTCAGGCACAGGTTACAACATCCAGTATTAATGGAAAAATTAAGGACAATAAAGGTATCATCCCTGGTGCAACCATCGTTATGGTGCATGTCCCTACAGGAACAGTATCTAAAGGCTCGTCAAACGAATCTGGACTTTACCGCATCGGCAACCTAAATCCCGGCGGGCCATACAAAATTACCGTAACCTTTGTAGGTTATAGCCCGGTAGTAAAAGAGAATATTTATTTAACCCTTGGCTCAGATGTTAAACTTGATCTTGATCTACAGGAACAGGGCAATCAGTTGGCCGAAGTAAGTGTTAAAGGCCAAAAAGGTGGCACAAAATCTGGTGCGGGTACCAGCATTGGCGAAGGTCAGATTAAAACACTGCCTACCATGAACCGCAGTTTGCAGGATGTTACCCGTGTAACGCCTCAGGGCAGTAAAGATAATACCTTTGGTGGTACCAATTTCAGGTACAATAACGTAACCATTGATGGTGCAATTAATAATGATGCGATCGGCTTCAGCCCTTCACTGGGCGGACAGAGCGGAAGTTCTGGTATGCCGGGAAGCAGTACACGTACCAACCCGGTTTCGCTTGATGCGATTCAGGATGTTACTGTTCTACTTTCTCCTTACGATGTTAAAGTGGGTAACTTTTTAGGTGGTAGCATTAACGCGGTTACGCGTGGCGGTACCAACGAGGTAGTGGGATCGGTTTATGGTTATGGCCGTAACGCATCATTGATCGGTAGAAATAAAATTGGTGATAACAGCAAAGAGCCTTCGGCTTTCCACGATTATCAAACAGGTTTCCGTGTGGGTTTTCCGATTATAAAAGATAAATTGTTCTTTTTTACCAACGAGGAAATTACCCGTCGTCAGGATCCGGTAATTTTAGGTGCAGGATCATCTGATATGAAATTGCTGACCCTTGCTGAAGCACAACAAATTTCTGACCGCATGAAAAATGCTTATGGGATAGATGCAGGCGCTTACGGCAATTATAATATCTATTCACAATCGAACAAATTTTTTAACCGATTGGATTGGACTATCAGTGAAAATACCCAGTTAACCATCAGAAATAACACCATTATTTCAAAAGCAACGAATTTAGAAAGAGATCAGTCTAACTTTAGGTTTGGTGGTATCGATTTTAAACAAAACAACAACCAAACTTCGACGGTTGCCGATCTCAAAACCCGTTTTGGAAATTCAGCCACCAATAATTTAATTGTAGGTTATTCAACCGTTCACGATTACCGCGATCCGCTTTCTAATCCAGCTGTACCACAAATCGAAATTGCCTCTAATGGTGGAACATTGTTTTTAGGTACCGACCGTGAGGCCAGTATCTTCAACATGAAACAAAATACTTTCGAATTTACCGATAACTATACTTATAGCAAAGGTATCCACACTTTTACCGTTGGTACACACAATGAGTTTTATAACATCAATTATGGTTTCGTAAACTCATGGAATGGCCGTGTTGCTTACAGCAGCGTTACCGATTTCTTAGCTAACCAACCAAACAGGGTGCGTACAAGCTATAACTACGGTGATAACAGCCGTGATAACATTATTGCAAACCCAACAGCAAAGTTTAATGTAAACATGTACAGCGTTTACGGACAGGATGAAATCCGCCTTGGCGATCGTTTTAAATTGACACCTGGTTTGCGTTTTGACATGGCAAGCCTGCCTGACATGCCGTCTTTAAGTTCGAAAACCACCAACTCCCCTGTTGATGCCAATTATGGTACAACTTATACTTACACACAGCCATCATCAATTACCGGAAAATTCCTGAACAAAATCCAGATTTCACCGCGTGTTGGTTTTAATTTCGATGTATTGGGTAATCAAAGTTTGGTTATGCGTGGTGGTACCGGTTTATTTACCAGCCGTGTGCCTTTTGCCTGGATTGGTTATGCTTATTACAACAATGGGGTAAACTATGGTGCTTTCGATAAATCGTATGTTTACGCGAATGCAGACCCAACAAAAATCGTTACTCCGGCAGCAGGTTCAGATCCGATTAAAGATGCTTTAACTGGTAATGGCGAAGCAGGTTATGTGACTAAACAAGGTGTTAATGTTAAAGATGCAAGCGGCGCTACGCAGGTAGATTTAGTTGATAATAACTTTAAAATGCCAAAAGCATGGAGAAGTAACCTGGCTTTTGATTATAAAACCGATGACCAGTGGAAATTTACAGTAGAAGGAATTTTTAGCCAGGTAATTAAAGATGTGCAGTTCCAGCAAATTAACTATGTCGATAACCCTAAATACATGGTTTATGATACACAAAAACAACAGCCGATTTATTCTGGTTCCAAAATCAATCCATTATATACCAACGCATATTTATTATCGAACACCGATAAAGGTTATAAATACAGTTTAACTGCCCAGATCAGCAAATCACTACCTATCGGTTTAGATATGATGGTGGCCTATACTTACGGAAGATCGAAAGATATTGCCAACGGTATCCGTAACTCAATGGAATCTAACTGGCAGTTAAACCAGGCACTTAGTCCAAACAACCCGGGTTTGGCTTATTCAAACTTTGATATCCGCAACAGGATTATCTCTACCATTAACTATAGGTTGGATTGGGCTAAAAACGGAAAATACGTATCTAACTTCTCATTATTCTTCAGTGGTCAGTCGGGTTCTCCATACTCTTTGGGCTTAGTTAACACCAGGATTAATGGAACCGGACAAACGGTAAGTTTAATGTATGTGCCGGCAGTAGGCGAAACACAGAAATTCTTTGCCAATACTGCTGATGGCATTGCACAGGCAGCTGCGTTTGATAACTATATCAACGGCGATAAATACCTGAGCAGCCGCCGTGGCGATTTTACAGAACGTAACGGTGCACGTACCCCTTGGAATGTTCAGGCTGATTTTCGTTTTGCTCAGGATATACAGGTGGCCAAAGGAAAACATCCACATGTAGTTACAATAACTTATGATATTATTAACCTGACCAATTTGGTGAATAAAAATTGGGGCGTTCAGTATTTCTCTCCTAATACTTATAACTCAATGGCTAGTATGGGTATCAAAGTTCAAACTGCAGGTACGCCAACCGCATATCCGGTGTATACTTTTGCTCAAAAAGATGTAACCTCTTACTCAAAAGATTTCTTTGCCTCACGTTACCAGATGCAATTGGGATTGAGATATAGTTTCTAAATTTTTAAATAAATACACAGAACGGTCTGACTTAAAGAAGGTCAGGCCGTTTTTTTGTTTAACAGACGACGACTATTATTGCATTTTGTCATCCTTGAGTCGAAGGATCATTTGTTCTGCTTAATTAGCCACGGATACACGGAAAACACGAAATATTTTAATTGAAATAATTATTGTAAACAATTCATACAGCCAGTATACAGTAGGCAGTTAGCAATTAAATCAATTCAACAAGAAAACAATATGAAGCGATATGCTAACCAATACACTCCGCTTTGTTTCCTGCTGACCAAGCCGGTCACCGCGCAAATTAATCTCTGTGGGCTGCAAATGCTACCTGTTTCTATGGTTAAAACCACTGTTTACTATCACAATTGGTTGTAACCGATGTGATGCTTCATTTATATTATTGGAATAAAATAATACATTAGCGTTATCAATATCTATCTAAGCATGCAGGAAGAAATTCTTTTACAGATTAGCGAAAAAATTAAGGAAAGGCGTAAAGCGCTCGGCATCACCGTTCAAGAGCTTGCAGATAAAGCGGAAGTAAGTAAGGGACTTATTTCACAGATCGAGAATAGCAGAACTATTCCATCGTTAATGGTGCTGATGGATATCATTAAAAGCCTGGATGTCGATCTGAACAGTTTTTTTAAGGGCATCAATTTTCATAAAAAAGATGCCCCTGTGCTGGTGAAAAGAAAAGATCAATATCAGCAATTCGAGAAGGAACAGGCAGTCGGCTTTAATTACTCGCGTATTTTAACCAAGAATATTAAATTTTCCACTGCCGATTTTGTGCTGCTCGAGCTGGCGGTAAATGCGCATCGCCCAATGGTGAAAACCGAAGCCTTCGAATTTAAGTATATGATAGAGGGTAAGGTGGAATATCATTTTTCAAAAAAGAAAATTGTACTAGAGAAAGGGGATTCCATGCTTTTCGATGGAAGGCTTTCCCATACCCCGGTAAACATTGGAGATGAGAAGGCACTCATGCTGGTAATTTATTTTTTTGAATAGGATTTATCCACGTTTATACCTTTCTCTTTCGGCTAGGTAAAGAGATAGCGCCTACCGGAATTAACAATTTGATAATTTTGCCATTGTTTACTAATAATAAACAATGTTTACCATTGTGTTTTTAAATGGAAAGCATATGGCAATCAAATTAGTGGTTTTCGGTATGGTGAGTAAAAGTTTCGAAAAATGGCCCGGTGTAGGACCTGACTATCAGATGGCTACAGCAGATATGGGTAAAATCATATCCACCGGAATGATAACGAATGATTTACAAATCATAAGCATTTGTTAAGATGAATCTACTTCATCTTGCACGCAAAAAAGCACTTAACTGGCCATATTGGCTAATTACGCTAATTGGTGGGATAGCGGCATTTGGCTGTTACACCTGTATGTATGCCTTTCGTAAAGCATTTGCTTCAGCTACTTTTGAGCATCAGCAATTTATGCATATCGATTATAAAGTTTGGCTGGTTATTACGCAAATGGTAGGGTATACCCTAAGTAAGTTTTATGGCATCCGTTTTATTTCGGAATCAGGTAAAAGTAACCGTGGCAGAAGCATCATTTTTCTGATTATTTTTTCCTGGCTCGCTCTGCTTGGGTTTGCATGGGTACCTGCACCTTATAATATTGTATTTCTTTTTCTCAATGGTTTCCCATTGGGTATGATCTGGGGTTTGGTATTCAGCTATCTGGAAGGAAGAAAAACAACCGAATTTATGGGCGCATTAATGTCTATCAGTTTGATATTTGCCTCAGGTTTTGTTAAAACGATAGCCCGTACGCTTATGTCGTTTGCTTCCGTAAGCGATTATTGGATGCCCTTTCTCACCGGAATGGTTTTTTTGCTTCCACTTTTTGGTTTTGTTTTTTGCCTGGAGGTAGTTCCGCCGCCCTCCAAAGAAGATCAGGTGTTACGTACAAAACGGGTACCGATGGACGCCAAACAGCGCAGGGCATTTATCACAACTTTTTTACCTGGTATTATTTTAACCATTATCATTTACGTATTGCTTACCTGCATCCGCGATATGCGCGATAATTTTGAAGTCGAAATCTGGAATGGATTGGGTATTCATAATAATCACATCTACACGCAGATCGATTCATTGATTTCCATTGTGGTATTGATGATGATGGGGCTTTTGATTCTGATTAAAGATAACCTGAAAGCCTTTACCGTTATCCATATCATGATTATTGCGGGCTGTATGCTAATTGGTGTGAGTACCTGCTTTTTTGATAGGGGTTACATTGGGCCTGTTAGCTGGATGGCATTATTGGGAATGGGTTTATACATGGCCTATATCCCTTACAATGCGATCTTTTTTGAACGGATGATTGCCAATTTCCATTATAAAAGTAACATTGGCTTCATTATGTATGTGGCCGATTCTATTGGTTATGTAGGAAGTTTTGCAGTGCTGATGATGCACGAATTTGGTGAAAAAAATATCAGCTGGATGCATTTTTTTAAACAATCTTTATTTGCGGTACCACTAATTGGAGGGGTTTGCAGTGTGCTCTCGCTGGTTTATTTCCGGAGGAAAACATGGGTGATGAATAAAAAAACAGCGGCTGTAGAGCAGTTGATTTTAAGTGGGAAATAATCTGGTTTATATCTGCTGTCATTTCAGAGGGTAAGACATACAAGGGTATTTGATGCCATATGCTACATTGTAAATATTGGGCTATGATGTTCCTTGATGTATCGTCATTCCTCCATGCAATAACGACCCTTTTTTGGAGTCTGTAAATGGTTACGCAACGAAGTGAAGCACTATAATTGCTCAACGATATTAAATTTATCTTGAGACAGATTGAAAAGGATTTTAAAAAAATAAACAAACATGAACAAACATTTCGATCTTATTGTAATTGGCGGCGGGATTTTGGGAACTTTCCATGCTTACCATGCTTTATTATTAGGTAAATCTGTTTTGCAGCTCGAAAAAGACAATTTTCCGGTAGGCGCTACCGTGCGTAATTTTGGTCAGGTGGTGCCTTCGGGGATGGAAGCAGAATGGTTTCAATACGGTGTTGCCGGTTTGGAGATTTATAAATCAATCCAGCAAGAATTTGATATTGCTGTACAGCAAAATGGTAGCGTATACATTGCATCAGATAACGATGAGCAGACCTTAATTCATGAATTGAAAGCGCACTACGACACTATTGGTTACGAAACCGAATTGCTAAATCAGCACGATGTTTTAAAGAAGTACCCGGCAATTAAAGCTACTTATGCCAAAGAAGCCATTTATTTTCCGCGGGAAATTAGTGTAGCACCAGATCAGATGATCTATCGCCTTCACCAGTACATGCAGAAGAAGTTTGAAAAATATGCACTTAAATACAATAGTCCGGTAACGGCCTGCGAAAGTAAAGGCGTTGGTGTGACGGTAGGTTTAAGAAATAATGCAGAAGTTTTTACAGCAGAGAAGGCTATCATTTGCAATGGTTACGAATTTAAATTGCTTTATCCCGAACTGTTTAGCGAAAGTGGCATTGTGGTAAGTAAGCTGCAGATGATGCGCAGTATCCCGATGCCGGAAGTAGGTTTGGCCGGAAATATTTTAACGGGGCTAACTACCAGGAGGTACGAGAGTTTTGAACACTATTGTCCGTCTTTTAAAGGCATTAAAACGCCTGAGCATTACCAGGAACTTAAAAAATGGGGCATCCATATATTATTTAAGAAAGCTGCAGATGATACCATTATCATTGGCGATTCGCATGTTTATGCTGATGTCAATCATTTCGACGATCTTGGTTTCGATTTAAGTCAATACATTAACGAACTGATGCTTAACGAAGCTGCGCGGATTGTTAATTTTGATGTGCGGAAACTGCAAAGTACCTGGGCCGGGTTCTACCCGCAACATCCAACTAAACATATTGTTGCATACGATATCGAAGATCGTATCCATATTCGTACTGCTATTGGTGGTAAAGGAATGACCGCAAGTGCCGGTTATGCTGCAGAAAGTATTAATGAAATATTTAGTTAACAAATACTAAACAAAAATATGAATTATTGTTAACTAAAAGTTGGCATTGGGCTAACATGTACATCCTATCATTGCGCCTGTAAACGTAAAACAATTTATAGATAAATGAAACATCTCTACAAGATGACGATGTGCATGGTAGCCTTGCTGTTATTATGCCTCACGCCCTATTTTACCTGGGCACAAACAAAAATCAACGGTTTGGTTAAAGACGATGCCCAGCAACCTATACCTGGTGTTAGTGTAATTGTAAAAGGAACTAAAAAAGCCACCTCTACCGATCAGTCAGGGCGCTTTAGTTTAGATGCCCGGTCTGGAGAAACACTTGTGCTCAGTTCTGTCGGCTTTCTCACGCAAGAAGTTCAGGTTACAGGAGCTAACCTCAGCATCACTTTAAAAACCGACTCAAAAAACTTAAATGAGGTAGTGGTTACCGCTCTTGGTATCCGTAAAGAAAAGCGTAACCTGGGTTATGCCATTCAAGAAGTTAAAGGTGCCGATTTGGTAAAAGCCAGAGAAGCTAATCCGGTAAACGGATTGGTTGGTAAGGTGGCCGGTTTAACTGTTGGTGTATCTTCGGAGCTTTTAGGGCGTTCATCTCTCTACCTTCGTGGTAACAACGTAAATCTCGTAGTGGTTGATGGTGTACCCATCAATTCGGATACCTGGAACATTAACCCTGATGATATTGATACCTATACCGTACTTAAAGGTCCTGCTGCTGCAGCACTTTATGGTTATCAGGCATACAATGGTGCATTGTTGATTACCACGAAAAAAGGCAAACTGAGCAATAAGGGTTTTACTGTAGAACTAAATTCGAGTACACAATTTAACAAAGGATTTATTGCTTTGCCGAAAAGCCAGGACGAGTATGGTCCGGGTGAGCACAGTGCTTATGCGTTTGGCGATGGGAAAGGCGGTGGCTTAAATGATGGTGACTACGATATCTGGGGGCCGAAATTCGAGGGCCAGTTAATCCCGCAATATGATAGTCCGGTTGTAAACGGTGTACGTCAGGGTACGCCATGGGTAGCCCGTGGGAAAGACAATTTAAAGCGTTTTATCGAAACCGGATTGCTTTCTGCCAACAATATTGCTTTATCTTCGGCAACTGATAAATACAACTTAAGGGTTTCTATTTCTAACAACTACCAGAAAGGTATTATCCCGAATACACAGCTGAATATCAATAACTTTAATGTGAGCGGTTCGTATCACATTACCCCAAAATTAACAGCAGAGGCTTATATCAATTACAACCGACAGTTTTCTGATAACATTCCGGATGTAAACTATGGCCCAAACAGTGTGATTTATAACATGACACTTTGGGGCGGTGCCGATTGGAATATCGACGATATGAAAAATTACTGGCAGCCAGGCAAAGAAGGCATCCAGTCTATCTATGCCGAATACCAGCGTTACCACAATCCTTATTTTATGTCGTACGAGTGGTTACGTGGGCATAAAAAGAACGATATTAATGGTTACGCTTCGCTAAACTATAACCTGACAAAAGGATTTGATGTGTTATTAAAAACACAGATTTCTACTTACGATCAGTTAAGAACTGAAAAAATGCCATTTTCTGCGCATCCTTATGGGAGAGAAGAAGGTTTAGGCGATTACCGCGAAGACCGCCGCAGCATGTTCGAAAACAACACGCAATTGATTTTGAAATACAATAAAAACGTAGGTGATCTGTTCGAAATTAGTGCTTTTGGTGGCGGTAATGCCCGTAACTTCAGTTACAACTCAAGCTTTACCACTACAGATTATTTAAATGTTCCAAATGTATATAACTTCTCGAACTCTAAAAATCCGGTAAAAGCTTTTAATTTTAATTCGCAGATGTTAGTGTTAAGTGCTTTCTATTCAGTTGACTTAAGCTTTAAAAAGTACCTCAACATCAATACCACTGGCCGTGTAGATAAAAACTCAGCGCTTCCTCCGGGCAATAATGCGGCATTTTATCCTTCTGTTTCATTAAGCTCTGTCATTTCCGATTATGTAAAAATGCCTGCTTTTATTTCATTTGCAAAAGTAAGGGCATCATATGCAAACGTTAAAGATCCGGGCCTGGGCACACAGGAATTTATCGGCGCCACGCCTTTACAGAGTTATCCGATTGGTTATGGTGCAGAATATACATCATCATACGGTGGTCCCGGTTATGGTCTTTCATCACCATATAACATCAGGCCAACATATAATAACCAGACCGGTGCCTATTATACCAATAACCTCATTGATCTGAATGCGGTAAAGGCGCAGAGCAGAACCAATTACGAGGGTGGTATTGATCTGAAATTCCTTAAAAACAGGTTAGGCTTTGAGGCTACTTATTTCAGGTATATCGATGGCCCAAAAATTATCAGGCAAAACATTTCAGCAGCTACAGGTTATCAAACCAATACCATCAATGGCCGAAAAACGCAAAATAGTGGTGTAGAGTTAAGTTTATCAGGTGCACCAATTGTGACCGATAAATTTGGTTGGGATGTGATGGTCAACTGGTCTACCTACAAACAGATTTATAAAGAGCTTGCTCCGGGCGAAACATCAGTTGATCAGTTCTTTAAAACAGGCGACCGGATCGATAATATTTATGGTTCTGTTTTGGCTAAAACACCAGGCGGGCAGGTGATCCATACATCAAGCGGAACTCCGATTTCCTTACCGGTTAACCAATTGTTAGGGCATGCCGATCCAAACTGGGTATGGAGTATCGGTAACAAATTCAGGTATGAAAATTTCTCTTTCAGCTTCCAGTTAGATGGTAAAGTTGGTGGGGTAATGCAGGATTATGTAAGACTAAAATCGTTTCAGGGCGGTCGCCAGATCGAAACCATTCAGGGTAAAATGGGCGAGGCCAGATACCAGGATTACCTGCGTGTAAATGATCCGTCTTATAAAGGTACCTGGGTAGGTGATGGTGTAGTGATTGCCAATGGCGGTAAACTTAATTTCGATCCGGTTACGGGTGTAATTACCAATTATGGCGACCTTTCTTTCGCGCCAAATACCACCCCTCAACTATTGCAGGATTATTTGGGCGTTTTTTACGGTGCCAAAGAAAACACCATGATGAGCCGCACTTATGCAAAACTACGTGAAGTAACTTTTGGTTACCAACTCCCTAAAAAACTACTGGAACGTACATTTATCAAATCGGCCAATATTTCGGTAGTGGGACGTAACCTGTTGTATTTTATCAATCCTACCTATAACGACGTGGATGTAGATCAGTACTCGGGCAGGGAAGGTACGTCTACCCTGCAAACCCCAACTACCAGAAGTGTAGGCTTTAATCTTAATGTTACTTTTTAATCGCTAGAACATGAAATCGATATATAAAATCCTGTTCTTCTTCATTATCGTGGCTATCTGTGGCGGATGTAAGAAAGAATTTGAAGCAAACTTTAAAAATCCAAACCAGGCCGAAACTGTTCCGCCTAACTTATTGTTGAATGGTATTTTGTTCGACATGTATGAAGCACCATTTTCAAGCACTGAGCGATGGAACCAGTATACTGCCGCCAATTATTTTTATTATGCAACGAATAATTACGATTGGACAGGTGCTTCTTTAGATTATACCACACTAAAAAATGTAGTAAAAATGGAGGAAGAAGCTAATCGTTTAGGTGGTGCAGTAGCGAAGCCTTACCTGGCTTTGGCCAAATTCTTTAAAGCATATTTTCTGGTGAAAATGAGTTTGAAAGTGGGCGACTTACCCATGACGGAAGCTTTAAAAGGTTTTGCAAACCTGACACCAAAGTACGATACGCAAAAAGATATTTTTAAGCAATCGTTAACCTGGTTGGAAGAATCGAACAATGATTTAACTACTTTAATTGCTGCCGGCAATAAAGAATTAAAAGGTGATATCTACCTTAAAAATGACCTGATGGCCTGGCAAAAAGTAGTAAATACTTTTAAATTGAGGACTTTGATCCAGTTAAGCAATAAGGTTGATGACACCGATCTGCAGGTAAAACAACAGTTTGCTGCGGTATTGGGCAATCCGGGCAAATACCCGGTAATGGAAAGTATGGCCGATAACCTGCAGTTTGTATACAATGAAAGTTTTAACAAATACCCCAACAATAAGGATAACTTCGGTAATGATGCTTTGCGTTTTAATATGGCCGGTACCTATTTAAATACACTTTCGAGCTATAAAGACCCTAGGGCTTATATGGTAGCTGAGCCAGCAAGGGGAATAGCGGAGGCCAACGGTTATGCCATTACCGATTATCGAAATTTTGTAGGCGCAAGTACCGGCGAAGATCAGGGCGTGATGTTAGATAAGGTGCAAAAAGGTTTGTATTCGCTTATTGGCCGTTTTCGGTATTATAGTGGTTATACTGCTGAAAATACTTTCATTATTTCTTACCCTGAACTGTGTTTTATCAAAGCGGAGGGTATTAACCGTGGCTGGGCTACCGGCGATGCCGAAAGCTGGTATAAAAAAGGTATTCAAGCCTCTATCGGTTTTTATGGTATCAAGGATGGCGTTAATGTGGTTACCTTCCTGAAGAAAGATGGTAAGCTTGGCGAATTTGAGAGCTATAATGTAAATTTCACTTTCGAAACAGATTATTATGCACAGCCTGTAATAAAATATGCCGGCAATACCGCTGCAGGTTTAAAGCAGATCCTTACCCAAAAATACCTGGCCTATTTCCGAAATTCTGGTTTTGAAGCTTACTACCAATACCGCAGAACAGGTATTCCTGAATTTCAGGTGGGGCCGGGAACAGGTAACAGCCAAAGGATTCCGAAACGTTTTCAGTACCCTACTATAGAAAGAACAACCAATGGTGAAAACCTGAAACAGGCCATACTTCGCCAGTATAACGGAGCAGACGATATTAATCTGGCCCCGTGGATTGTTAAACCATAATTGTTAACAATCTGATATTCAATTTGAAATAGGTAAAACGATCCGCTGTGTTAATTGGGGGATCGTTTTATTAAATAAAATTTGAATTAATTTTTGCATAAATAGTTTAAAAGCGCTAATATTGCACTCCCAAAACGAACAAGGCTATTTAAACTGCAAGGTGCAAATAAGCCGTTTTAGGAAACGACCAGCACTCCTTCTTAGCTCAGCTGGTTAGAGCATCTGACTGTTAATCAGAGGGTCGCTGGTTCGAGCCCAGCAGAGGGAGCCACGATTTTCGAGTCCGAAAATCACATAAAAACCCCATTTCTAGCTAATAGGATGGGTTTTTTTATTTCCATAATAGGAAGTTTCCTACCTCCATTTTGTCTTTTCAATAGCCAAGTAATGTTAAGTTTTACAGGAAAAACTGTCGAATTTAACGTATGACTTTTACAAATATTTAACAAAGAAAATCCCGCGATTTAGGACTTCCGGTATCCGTAAACGCAATTTTTTTCAAGTTAAAATGGCAACAGTTGATGCAAAAATCTACGTTCACCATTACAAAAATGATGGTGCGTGCAATGTAAAGATCAGAATTTACCACAAAAACCAGCAGAGGTTCATTGAAACGACACACTTTCTCTGCGACAAACAGTTAAAAAGGCATCCCGAAAACAAGCGGGAGTTCTTAATCAAAGATCAGTTTGTTAAAACACTGATCAATTCCGAATTGGATAGCTATAGATTGGCCATCAGTAACCTTGGTCCAAAGCTTCATCTCTTTAGTGCCGATGAACTCAAAAGATATCTGGCCAAGACTGATGAAAGGATTGATTTTATAGCTTTCTGCACTGAGTTTATCGTTTATCTGGAAGAAAACGGTAGAAGTAAGAGTGCTGCCAATTACCGAACGATAAAGAACAGCCTCATAGATTTTTTTGGTAAGGAAAAGATATTCATCGAGGAAATCAACTGCGATATGCTTGGTGACTGGGAGCATCACCTCAGATCAAAAAGGGTAATAACCAGATTGAACCAGTTCCACAGACCAATCTCAACTTTTCAGCATCCCTTAAAAGACGCCAGTGTGCATAATTATATGCGGGATTTAAGGGGACTTTTTAACTATGCTCGCAAAAAATACAATAGAAAAAGCTTGGGATTATTAAGAATTGAACACTATCCTTTTGATGAGTATAAAATCGTTGAAGCGCGACTTACCCGCAAACGTAATACAGATATAGAAACATTAAAACTGATCCGAGATAGCAGCCCTTTGCCAGAAAGTCGAGCTGAATTGGCCAGAGACTTATTCATGCTTTCTTTTTACATGTGCGGTATCAATGCTGTAGATGTTTTTAAGGTGGATAAGTCTAATATAATTGGGGGAAGATTGGAATACAACCGTTCAAAAACTAAAAATAAAAGAAAGGACAACGCTTTCATTAGTATAAAGATTGTACCCCAGGCTAAATCTCTTATAAATAAATGCCTAGGATCTCTTTGTCAACGATATAGCAATATTGGGAGTTTGAACAAAGCTTTAAGCGCAGGAATGGGGGAGTTATGTAAGCAATTAGATATCAGAGGTATTACTTATTATTGGGCCAGACATACTGTCGGTAACTTAGCACGAAATAAATGCAGAATGAGCAAGGACGATGTGGCACTGGCGTTAAACCACGTAGATCAGGAGAGAAGAATTACGGACATCTATGTTGATAAAGATTGGAGCATCATTGACGAACTACAGGAAAAGGTAATTCAACTTTTAATTGAAGAAAAAGAAGATTAACGGATAATAATAAATAAAAATGATTGGATTAATTATTCCATGCGAAGTAAGCACACCATTCATATGAATAACCAATTATTATAATCAACCTGCTGTGTGCACAATAAACTATGGCAACAATAAGTGCGAAAATTTACAAACATCACAAAAAATCTGATGGAACCTACAATGTAAAAATCTGTATCTTCCACAAAGGGCAAAGAAGGTGCATTAACACTAATCATTATTTGGTTCGCAAACAGCTAACATCAATGTTCAAGATAAAGGACAGGTTTATTGCCGACCTGGTTGAAAGACAGCTAATAGATTACCGGAGGATAGTTAGCGAGCTTGGCAATAAGCTTAATTCATTTAGTTCTGAAGCATTGCGAGATTATCTTAGAGATAAAGATGCAGACATTGATTTTATTACATTTTGCGATGAACATGTTCGAAAAACAAAATTGGAAGGTCGAGAAGGTACTGTACATAATCATAATAGAATTAAAAACAGTCTTATAGACTACTTTGGTCGGCAAACCGTTTCTGTAACAGAGATTAACTCGACCATGTTATATTCTTATGAGTGCTACCTGAAATCAGAAAGAAAAATGGAAAGGATAAACCAATTAGGGAAAATAGTTGTAATCAACCGGCCAGCTATGAGTGAAATTGGTCTGCACAATCACATGAGGGATTTACGGACGTTGTTCAATGAGGCCAGAGATTTTTATAATAATGAAGATTTGGAATTCCATCGAATTAAACATTATCCTTTTAAAAAATATAAACTTGGCCGGGCTCCTTTAACAAAGAAACGAAACAACTCGATTGAGGAGATTTTGCAAATTAGAGATTGTATAACAGACCCTGGAAGTCGGGCAGAACTTGCAAAAGAGCTTTTTATACTTTCTTTTCTTACCTGTGGAATGAATGCGGTTGATCTTTATAATTGCACAAAGGACAATATTATAGATGGTCGTATAAATTACAATAGAACAAAAACCAAAAGAAGGGATGACGCTTTTATCAGCATAAAAATAGTAGAGGAAGCCAGGCCCTTGTTAATCAAATCTACCGGCAAACTTCAAGAACATTATGCTAACCATGGAACACTTGATTCTGCCTTGAGTAAAGGAATGAGAGAAATCTGTAAAAGAACTGGACTAGATGGAGTAACTTTTTATTGGGCACGTTATACCTTTGCAAATCTTGCTAGGAATTCCTGTAGGATGAGCAAGGATGATGTTTTGTTAGCGATGAATCATGTTGATGTGGCAAGCCGCATGGTAGATGTATATATCGAAAGAGATTGGAAAATAATTGATAAAGTTCAGTCAAAAGTTCTTCAATTATATAGGAGAGCAGATGCTAAGTTGTCCGCACCCACAGAGCGACAATTTGAAGAAAATTATTTTTGAATACTAAAATGGCACATATATGTAACAATGATAGATTTTTGAACAATCAAAAAGAATAAAAAAACCTCTTAATTATATGTTAAAAAAGCATTTTTGCCCAAACGTAGACCAGAAGACTCATAATCTTCTACTCTATAAGTTAGTCAATTTTTTCTGCTGAACCTTCAAACTCATAACTTCATTAATTAGGAAATTGATCAAGCAAATGAGATTTATTGTGAGAGTGTTTTGCCTATAAAATGCCCCATTAATAGAACTGAAAAAAATCTTTGCTGTGGATTTGGAAAAATATATCAGCATTATTTGTATAACCATCTTGAAGGAGACCAACTTGAACCGTAATATTATTATACTTCTTTACGCACCTTTTCAGCTGCATAATAAGTACTCAAGCACCAGTTTTTATGATGTTCAAAATAAGCTATGCTGTCTAAAAGCTGTGGATATTTTGGCAGCATTTGTTCTGCATACCTCCATGCGGTTTTCTCTCTATCTATTCTGCTATCCTCTTGTTTTACCGGCCAGTCAAGGTAATGGCCATATTCATGGAGAATATTCCAAATTATATTTAATGGATGCTTAACCTCTATCATACTTACCCGGATATGGTAAGGCCTAACCCTATCACGGTCAATATTTGAAGCAGTTTCGTTGTATTTGCAAGATACCTTTGCATCGTTTGCGAAAATCTCTTCCAATATTGCTCTTATGGTGTCTCTGTACTCTTTTAGAAGGCCATTTTTACAAATTTCATTGATAAGCTGATTTCTTGGCTCAGGAGGAATAAAGGTCATATTTGAAGCTATTAATTTATATCATTTTAAAGCATTTTTCACATCGTATAAAATAATCTAGTTTAAGGAATTCAGCTATAGGCATTGTTATAGCAGGTCTTCGTATCCCTGTTCTAAGATTTGTTTGTTTGCAAAGAGGGTAAATGCTATCGTCTAATGCGGGTAAATGTACTTTTCTGTTCGCTGTTTTTGGTTTTAACATGATTGATTAAAAAAAGGAATAGTTTTATCTAGGCTATTAAAATTAAGCTTAACCGGCTATGTTATAGTTCGTCTTAAGCTCATTCCATTTTCTGGAAAGCGTTGGGTCATATTTGTTGAATACCCTGTCGCTAAGTGGTATCGCTCCCCAGGTGAGCGTAGTTTGATATTCTAATACTATTTTTAAAATTTCCGGGTCCTTACCCTGAATATTTCCCGCCTGTTTGAAGTCGAGGCTGTTAAAAGAGTAATGATAAGGAAATATTCAAGGCTTAGCAAGGCCATGGCACCTAAAACCGGCTCAAGACGATCCAAGTTTCCCGAAGCTTTACCTGCTGGCAAACGACTGCCCGCCAAAGACGGAGTCATCAAGCAACGGTTTGATGAGATGAAGAAATTACAGGCTAAGGGGATGTCTATTAGTGGAATTTCCAGGGTGCTCAGCATGAATAGAACTACAGTTAGGAAATACCTTTCAGTGGAGGTATTAATGCGAAAATCATATAGAGAAAAGGGCATGATAGAAAGTTATTTCAACTTTATTAAACAACGAATGGAGGAAGTTCCTGCTATCCAATTGAACACACTTTGGACCGAGCTCAGGGAGCAAGGGTATCCCGGAGCCTATAGCAACCTATCGGAGGCACTGGCTTATTATGATATTCGATTAGGGAAAAAGAAAGCCTGCAAAAAACGTCCTGCACACAAAGGCTCCTTTTTCAAACCTTCATTAGCTGCAATGGCTTTTTTAGCCCATGAAGACAGGCTCAGTAAAGAACAGAAAGCAATCAGGTTTAAGCTATGCAGATCATCTATAGAATTGAAGAAAACAATGAGCCTGGTCAAAGAATTTCGTAATATGATGCAAAATAGAGCTGGCAATGAATTAAGCGGTTGGATTCAGGAGGCTAAGAATTCTGTAGTAACAGAACTAGGAACTTTTGCTAAAGGATTATTGACAGACCTTAAAGCTGTGGAAAATGCCATTAGGTTACCCTGGAGCAACGGACCTGTAGAAGGAAATGTAAACAAACTCAAAACTATAAAGTGTCAAATGTACGGAAGAGCAGGCTTTGAATTACTCCGAAAAAGGCTAATATTGAAACCTGATTGACCACCAAAACTGGGGAAGAACCAGTTTCACCGAAATATACAGCCATGATGTTGAACCAGTTTTCGGGAATATTAAACAGAACCATGGGTTCCGCCGGTTTATGCTCCGCGGCAAGGAAAAAGTAGCCATAGAATGGGGATTATTGGCAATCGCACAAAACATCAGGAAAAAAGCAGCCTAAATAAAGCTGTTCCGTGCATTTTTGAAAAAATAATTGCTTAAATAAAGAAAATTTAAGACCATGTAGTCCGAAGATAACACAAGCTAAAAAATAATAAAAAAGGCTATCTAAGTATTTTGAGACAGCCTCATAAAGCGGGCAGAAAAGCTTATTGCTGCATCTGGTGCTGAAATCCTTAACAGGGCCAGTGATGCTGCTTATTATGATGTTCTCATGGATAAAATTACAATGCCTTTAAAAGAGCAGTTTGATGCGGCTGATAAATATTATGCTACTGTGTTACATGAACTCGGCCATTGGACAGGTCACAAAGATAGACTTGACCGCAGTATCTTGAATACGTTTGGTAGCGAGGGCTATGCCAGGGAAGAATTGTGTGCAGAGATTGCTTCTCTACTTATTGGACAAGAATTTAAGATTGGGCATGATCCGGAACAGCACGCAGCATACGTGAATAGCTGGATAAAGCTATTGCAGGATAACCCCTTTTGAGATACACGCTGCCGCAGCCGATGCTGAAAAAATATTCAACTATCTTATAGGTTTGGAGCAAAAAAGGGAATTAAATGCTGAAATGCAACCTGCACAAGAAATCAGAAAGACGAAAGAGATCCCAATTTCTGAGTACCTGACAACAGGTGATAAAATAGAGTATAACAATACTGTTTTCAAAGTGCAGGGGCATTTGAAACAAGGTAGGCTACGCATGGAAGATTTAGGCACGGGCAACAGTTTTATCCTTTCCAGGAACGATAACCTTTATGGTTCGCTGTTACGGACTAAACAAAACTCCAATAGGGAGATTGATATTGCACAGCATGAGGTTGCTCCAACCCATCAACAAACAGAAAATACGGCTCCGCATGTAACGAGACGTTGATCATTTAAAACCACTAACAATTTTATTATGGAAACACCAATTAAGGAGAAAGAACTCCCAATCGTGGAGCTGGAAAAACTGGGTCTCTACAAAGATGGCGCATTGACATTGCAGGATAGCGATATCGCCGCACTGTTGGCTGGCAGGAGGACCGAACTGCGCAGCCTTTACGATCTGGAAATGGACGGGTTTAAGATGCGCCAGCTTGATGCGAAGCTGTCTCTCTTACGAGAAGAGGACGGCAAGGTTGCCCTGAAAATACACCCCATTTACAATGAGGTACAGCTACATCCACTACTGGACGAGAAAGAGACTAAACAACTATTGGCGGGGAAACTGGATTCCGTCAGCAAAACTATTGATGATAGGGGCGTGGAACGCAAATTGCTCATCGAGTACGATGAGCAGACCAAGGAATTTGTTTCCTATTATCCCTATCAGGTCGAAGTACCTTTTAAAGTGAACGGAGAAATGCTGAACGAAAAACAGAAAAGGGCGTTCCAGCATGGGGAAGTTGTCGAACTAAGTGATGGCACACGATTGAGGCACAGTGCCACCGACAACAAAGGTATTAAGTCGGATGCAAAAAGGCTTATCTTCTCGGTACTTTTCGATGGTGGGCTCTCCTATTTGGTTATGCGCGGACTACGCCACCTTGCTGCCAATGGAGATCTACAAAAGGAAGGTTATACCAAGGGATACAATCAGGCGTTGGCAGATATGATGGTTGGAAAACCTAAAAGTGAACAGGAATTAACAATAGCAGATCAGATAGATCATTCTATAAACGCTCAACATAACCGAGGATATGGGCGTACAGGGTCACGCTAATGTATTCCCCTGCTATATCGCTTTCAAAGAACGTACTCGACTTTTTCCAAAGGTATTTAATTATCAGGAACAGGGATTTTCTGTTTTCATATCAGGAAGGTAAAGAAAATGCTCAAACTGAATGCTGGTCGGCAGGTCTGCATCTGGTTCCGGTTTCAACAGGAATTTGGTTAGCTTATGAGGGGTTTCCGGTTCAAATAAGACATTTGTTTCTTGCCCATTCCGTTGCCGATATTCTTTGCTTTTGCCACCATTTCCAATCCTGGCTAAAGATTTCAGATAATGTTGCATTTGCCGCTTTGGGGCTTATAGCCTCTAATTCCCAAATCAGTTTTTTAAAGCACCAGTTTTTTAATGCGAAGGTTCATACACTTTTTGATGCTGGAATTACTAGCGGGGTATCAGATTGTAAGGTTGCCCTTTGGATAAAAGGAACAGATGCGACTTTTATTGCTGATGACGACTTCATACATATTGACCATAGAAGAAATAGGTTTGTAATACCAATTGAAGCATTTTCACTAAATCGTTTTGAAAAAACAGTAGGCATACGAAGCGGTATCCGAACCCACAAACCGAAAGGTGGTTATTTTTCTTTTAATGAGTTCTTTATGGTTTCAACAGATAATTATCATAACCACTTCACAAAATGAGTAAAATAAAACTAAGGGCACCTATTACATATTATGGTGGGAAGCAAAAGCTTGCTGCAAAAATAGTTTCAATACTGCCACTCCATACGTTGTACTATGAACCCTTTACAGGTGGTGCTGCCGTATTTTTTGCCAAAGAAGCCTCGGAAATCGAAGTGCTCAACGATACAAATCGGGAACCACCCAAATTCGCACCCTAACAAAGATTTGATTTGTACCCTTTAAATGCTTAATTCCTATAATTTACAACAGTTTCATTTATATAATTCAAATTCTGTCATGCCCACTGACAAGTGGATTCTGTGATGAGTAAATAATCTTTTAAAAAGTCAATCACATTTTCGATAGTCCTCGAATTTTGTTTGGGAATGCTATAAAATAGCTGGATTTAGACACCACTCTAAAACGGCGCATGCACTGTGTAATTTGTTTTCGGCCTGTTTAAAAGCAATGCTTCTAGGGCCATCCAAAACAGAAGCTTCAACTTCTTCACCACGATGTGCCGGTAAATCATGCATAAATATTGCATCAGGGTATTTGTCCAATAATTTTTGTGAGACTTTAAATGGTTCAAATATTTTTTTCCAATTTGGATCGGGTTTGGTTGTACCTGTAGTTTGCCATCTGGTAGTGTAGATTACATCAATTTTTTCAGGGAGATTTTCCATATCGTGTTGTTCTTCAGTGACAGAGCCGTGTGTTTCTGCCTGTTGTTGCGCAGCTAAGAAAGTTTTTTGGGGTATACCGTAGCCTGGAGGTGTGCGGAAGAACAGTTGGGTTCCTGAAAACCTCGGAACAGACAGTGCTAGGGCGGTAGCAGTATTATTTCCCTCACCTACATATAAAATACGCAGTCCCGAAACATTGCCGAAATGCTGCTGCATTGTGGTAAGATCAGCCAGAGCTTGTGTAGGGTGTTCATCTTCTGTCATCGCATTTACAACCCCCATACTTTGGTATGAAGCAATTGTTTCCATTTCTTTTTGTGTGCCTGCAGTTCTTGCTACAAATCCATCTAACATCATTGACAGAACTTTTGCTGTATCCTGTAGGGTTTCGCCTGTGTTTTCCTGCAGATCATTCGGGCCGTATGATATAATCTGAGCACCTAAACGAAGCGCGGCTGCAGAGAATGAAGTTCGGGTACGGGTTGAAGTTTTGCGGAAATATATTCCAACGATTAGTCCTTTTAATGGTAAATGATCTTTTATTAGTCCATTTGAATAGGATAAGCCCCTGTTAACCAATTGAGAAAGCTGTTCGTCTGAAAGATTGTTTAGTGAAATGAGATGTCGTTTATCTGTTGTCATTTTGTAGTTTGTTCAGTGTCAATACTATATGTTTTGTTTGGTTATTTGGTTAAGCTTACTAAGACAAACTTAATAAAATTTATATTTTAAGCTAATTATATCTAGATAAATGGATATAATTTATGATATATTATTATTAAAATTAATGATAAATTTTTTATTCTAATTTTTTTTAATTTTTATTGCATATAAATAATATATAATTATATATATTCGCATACATCCTTTTGTGCTAATTTATTATCAATTTATTAATTTAAACACATAAGCTTGTCATTATTAATCTACAAAATTTTGTGGTGATATAATTAAGCCTATCTCTAGTCATTCCATCTGATGTTCTTTTTTTAGAATATCAATTAGCAGTGAGTTAGAGTAGCAGAGCTCTGCTTAAAAACGAACCAAACCTATTTTTTAGAATGAATAACAACTATAATGGCTGGTATGTACTATACGTAAAGCCGCGGCATGAAAAAAAAGTTCACAATTTATTAAAAGAAGCTTCTTTGGAATCATTTTTACCATTAATAGAATCTGAAAGACAATGGAGCGACCGCAAAAAAAATATACAGAAACCGCTCTTCCCTTCCTATGTTTTTGTAAATGTGACCTCTTCGGTAGAATTTTATAAAGCACTGGAGTTTGATGGGGTTTACACCTATATCAGATTTGGACGTGAATACGCTAAAGTGGAACAGAGTGAAATCCATAGAATCAGAACGATACTGGATGTGGAAGGGTTAACCGATTTAAAAGTTGATACCCAAACCTTAAAAGTAGGTGATGCTTTAAAAATCAACTATGGATCATTAAGTGGTCTAGAATGTGAAATACTTAGGGTAAACAGTCAAAGCGAAGTATTGGTCCGCTTTAACATTGGCTCGTTACAACAAAATATTACCGCTACAATCCCAACGCATTTGCTAACCGGCAATGCTCCTATCCAATAGTTTCCAAGTTTTTACTGTTTAACGTTTTATGTCTGTTACAGCTATTGCAGTAGCACAGGCTGGCTATTGCCAGTTAAACTTTAGTTCCCATAAAATCTACACTACTAAACTTAAATCAAATTAATTATGATCAATAATATCTTAGATAAAACAGGTAATACTCCTCTAATAGCCATTAGAAATGAAGACGAACCTTACTTAAATATTTTTGCCAAGCTGGAATTTTATAATCCAACGGGCAGCGTTAAGGACCGTGCGGCCATTTATATCCTTAATAGTTTATTAAACCGGGGATTGATAGATAGGGATACAACCATTATAGAATCTTCATCGGGAAATTTCGGAGTAGCCTTATCAGCTTATACAAAACAAAAAGGACTGAAGTTTATATGTGTTATTGATAAAACCACCCTGCCCGTTAACGAAATGTTGATAAGGTTACAGGGAGCGGAGGTAATTTGTATTACCGAGCCCGATGAGCGCGGAGGGTATTTATTGAACAGGCTAAAAACAGTGAAAGAGATAATTGAAAAATCTGATAACATTTATTGGATAAACCAATATGGAAACCCTTTAAATGCCGAGGCATATTATAACTCGTTGGGCAATGAAATCTGCTTTGAAATTCCCAGACAACAATTGGATTATTTATTTATGGGGGTAAGCTCGGGAGGAACAATTACAGGTGTATCGCAAAAAGTAAAAGAAAAATTCCCCAATGCGCAGATTATTGCCGTTGATGTTGAAGGCTCTGTAATATTTGGCGGCGAATCACGCAAACGGTTTATTCCGGGTATAGGCTCCAGTATAAGACCGGAAATATTGGGCTCGGCAAAAATAGACGATGTAGTAGCTGTAAATGAATTTGAGACCATGGATTCGTGCAGGGAATTACTTGAAAAACATAATTTATTCGTAGGTGGTTCATCAGGATCTGTTTACGCGGCCGTAAAAAAATATTTTAAGGTAAACAAGGTGGATAAACCTGTAAATATCATGTGTGTATTTGCCGATAAGGGCGAAAGGTACATAAGTACAATATACAACGACGATTGGAGACAGATGGTAACAGAATACAATTTAAAATCAGTACCGGTATAATAAACATTCTAAAATTTTGCAAACTACGAAAATGATATACTTAAACGACGAAATAATAAAAAGGTTAAATGTAAACTGGGATAGCAACATAAGGGTTATCACCGATGCCATACAATGCTTACGTTTAAAAAATACGGTGCAGCCTATAAAACCATACCTGCGCTATGGTGATGTTAAAAATAGAATTATTGCTATGCCGGCATTTGTGGGTGGCGACATTAACAAAGCCGGTATTAAATGGATTGCAAGTTTTCCCGACAACATTAATCAGGGAATGGCAAGGGCACACAGTGTAATTATATTAAACGAAGCAAGTACTGGTGTACCTGTTGGTATCATAAACAGCGGATCTATTTCTGCAATTAGAACAGCCTCGGTTACCGGTTTTATAATCAAACAATTTATAGAACAACGGAAAACTACTGATTTAAAGATAGGCATTATCGGTTTTGGACCCATAGGGCAACACCATCTGGGCATGTGTGATCAATTGCTCGGCAGTCGCATTAAAGAAGTGATGCTATATGATAAAAAGCCAATTCAGCAAGAATTAATTCCCGGTTCAATAAAAGAAAAAACAGTGGTAGTTGAAAGTTGGGAACAGGCCTACTCGGAAGCAGATATTTTTATCACCTGTACCGCCTCGAAAGAGTGTTATATAGATAAAAAACCCAAAAATGGCTCCCTTCACCTCAATGTTTCGTTACGCGATTATAGGCCCGATGTGTTTCAATGGTTCGCCAAAGCTATTATTGTTGATAACTGGGAAGAAGTATGCCGCGAAAATACAGATATAGAAGTATTCCATAAAGTTAACGGTCTGCAAAAAACTGATGTTAAAGAAATTCAGGATGTTTTTACAAAAGATTTTTTTGCTTCTTTAAATGAAGACCAGCCTGTGATGTTCAATCCAATGGGCATGGCCGTTTTTGATATTGCAATGGCCGATAATTATCTAAAATTAGCGCACAAAGCTAATGCGGGCCAGCTGCTCGAGGGATAAATATTTAAAATCGACCATCAAAGCGATAGTCTGGGATAATCCCCGCTAAAAATAACTAACAATCACAATTCTAAACAATTTCAAATGGGAAGTGCTGTTTTTAAGATTCATGTTCTAGAAATAATTATGGCTTTGGCTAGCTTTACTTATTTGATAGTTGCATTTATCCAACTTTTAAGAAAGAAGCGGAAGAAGAATTTATCTTCAAAAAACTTCTACAACTATTTTTTGGGATTTTTGGCCTTAACACCCATATTTATCTTCTTATATTTTATTCCGATTGCATTATTTAACGAAAATTTTTGGTCGGCCGGATCAAAAGATTATGCAACGTTAAAAAGTTCTATCCTACAATTGGGAGCAGTCGTTTCTGCTTTTTACTTTCTTACAAGGATTACGATTTTTTTCCCGCACGAAAATAAATATTACAATATTGTTTCATCAATACTTCTTGTTTCCGTAATTCCGGGTATAGCGAACTCGTTTATTGTAACCATTGTTAGCCAGTTTGTTAACGGTAGCATGAATGTTAAATATTTGCTGGTTTTCTTTGCCCTTGCTACCTATGCCTACGTTATAACCACCAGGATAAGCAAACGCAGAACATCCTATTTAGGTGCTTTGGTTGCACACGATTTCAACATGATGGTGCTTAAAAATATCTTTAAATTCTCTTACAGGAAATTTGAAAAGATTAAAAGCGGAAAAATTTATACTATTTTAAATGATGATATAGGGTCAATATTTTTTTTCTCGCAGATTGCAATCCACATTTTTACAAATGTAGTAACAGCTACACTGGTATTTGTGTATCTCTTTTCGCTAAATCTATACAGTACCCTAACCCTTGTGGGCTCTATGGGCTTTATATTTGTACTTTATAGTTTTCTGGGTGGGCCATTAACCAAAGCCTGGAATTTATCGAGGACCAAAAGAGAGGAATTCACCAATCTGGTAGTGGGTTTAATTAATGGTTTTAAAGAATTGATATTGCACCAGGTACAGCGAAATGAGTATGATAAGGACATGGAAGAAAAAAGTTCCAAATTTTATCAGGCACAGCTAGAGGCTACCTATATCGATGTAAATAAAACGCTTTTATCCGAAATCTCCTTTACCGTGGCCATCGGTGTTTCCTGCTTGGTTTTGCCTTTCATCCTTCAATTTGATAAGCAGTTAATTACCACTTATGTAATAGCAACCCTGTTTTTATGGGGGCCGTTCAGTAATATCCTTGCAGGTATACCCAGAATCATCAATGCGAAGATTTCTTGGAAAAGAATAAAGGATTTTCTTCATACGGCCGGTACAAAAGATGGTTTTTATGTAGAAAGCCCTCAAAAAAGAGTTGCTACGGTTGACAAACTTCAGGTAAAAGATGTCCATTATAATTATCAGGTTGATGGAAATCTTGACGACATATCTTATGGCATTGGCCCTATCAACTTTGAGGTTAACCAGGGCGATATTGTTTTTATAATAGGAGGGAACGGTAGTGGTAAAACAACTTTCCTTAAGATTTTGACCGGACTTTACGCTCCAGATTCGGGTCAGATATTGGTTAACGGGCAAAATATAGACTCTAGAGTACTGGGCGAATATTTTTCGGTTATTTTCAGCGACTTTTACTTATTCAAAAAAATCTATGGAATTAATCCCGAAAGGTTGAGCCAGGTTTTCGAGTGGTTGGATATGTTTGGTTTATCAAACAAAGTTCAGATCAAAGATGGGGCTTACACTACAATAGATCTTTCAAAGGGCCAGCGTAAGCGATTGGCCATCCTCAAATCGTATTTGGAAGATCGCCCAATTTATTTCTTTGATGAATGCGCAGCCGATCTGGATCCTGATTTTAAAGATTTCTTTTATAACCAGTTGCTCAAGAAAATGAGGGATGAAGGAAAACTATTAATTGTGATTACGCACGATGATAAGTATTTCGATATGGCCAGCAGGGTGTATAAAATGGAAATGGGTACAATATCTGAATACAATTCGGAAGTGATACCCGAAGCATAATACTTCTCAATTTTTATTGAATAATAAACATCATTTGATCTGTTCAAGATAGCCTGTATTCTTTTAAATCTTTTAAAGAAAGCCCAAACATCTGTTAAAGGGTAAACAGCACAACTAAAAACAGTAAAAAAATAACTTTTGTAATTATGGGTAATAACGTTGAACCAATTGCTATTGTAGGAATTGGATGTAGATTTCCTGGCTTAAGTTCATCTCCGGATAAGTTTTGGGAAATGATGATAAATAAGACAGATACTATTGGCGATGTTCCTGCTGAAAGATGGGATAGCCGGAAATTTTATAGTAAAAGTGATGCTAAACCTGGAAAAATAAGAGCAAAGCAGGGCGGATTTCTTAGTGAAAATGTATTGGAATTCGACTCTTTATTTTTCAATATGTCGCCCAGGGAATCTGAATCACTCGATCCCCAGCAGCGCATGTTATTAGAAATCGTGTACGAGGCCCTCGAAGATGCAGGTATCACGCTGGAAGCATTTAAAGGAACCAATACAAGTGTTTTTGTAGGTGGATTTATGCTCGATAACCTGCTTAATCAAGCTTCGGGAGAAAATAAGTACCATATAAATTCGCATACTATAGGTGGAGTGGCAATGACGATGTTATCCAATAGAATATCCTATACTTTCGATTTAAAAGGACCATCGCTTACTATTGATACCGCATGCTCTTCGTCGTTGGTGGCCATGCACTATGCCTGCCAAAGTATCTGGAGCGGAGAATCGGCCATGGGTTTGGTTGGCGGAGTTAATTATATGTTTTCTCCCGAAAGTACGGTGCTGATGAGTAAAGGGAAATTTCTTTCAACCCATAGCCGTTGTAAAACATTTGATAGCGATGCCGGTGGTTATGTAAGGGGCGAAGGTGCAGGTATTGTTATATTAAAACCTCTTGCACAGGCCTTAAAAGATAACGATAGAATTTATGCAACCATTGTGGGTACCGGTGTTAACCAGGATGGTCAAACCAATGGCATTACCGTCCCAAACGGAGATGCACAACTTCAGCTTATACAGAAAATATATAAAGACTACGGTATAAACAGCGAAAATATCCATTACGTAGAGGCCCACGGTACCGGAACCCCCGTTGGTGATCCCATCGAGTTTAAATCTCTTAACCAAGCCGTATCAGCTAACGGAGCCCGGAAATCCAAATGTCTGGTAGGCTCTGTAAAAACCAATATTGGGCATTTGGAGGCTGCTTCGGGCATAGCGGGATTGATTAAAACAGCATTATGCCTTAATAAAAATGCAGTTCCCGCCAATCTGCATTTTAATCAGGCAAACCCTGCCCTCAAATACGAAACAAGTAACCTCAAAGTACCAACAGGCTTGGAGATGTTGCCAGAAAATGAAGACTCTTTTGCTTCAATTAATTCTTTTGGTTTCGGAGGTACAAATGCACACGTTGTTTTAAAGCAATATCATACAAATGACGTAAATGATGGTACAGTAAAGTTAAAAAACAAACACTTTATATTTCCGATTTCTGCCAAAAGCACTTCCGCAGTAAAAGAGCTGGCAATCAAATTCAGGAAACACATCCAGAAAAATAGTGATGATTTTGCGCAGATACTGAGTAATGCAGTATATAGAAAAAGTAGTTTTTCGCAGCGATTGGCCATTTTTGCTGCCTCGAAGGAAGATTTTGTTGAAAAATTGGAAGCTTATGAAGAAGATCTTTTATTAAAAGGTGTAAACCAGGGTAGCGCGCTCGATAAAAAGCCGAAAGCAGTATTTGTATATACCGGTATGGGCCCACAATGGTGGAAAATGGGCAGGGAACTGATGGAAAGCGAAATTGTTTTCAATAAGGCTGTTCAGGAGTGCGACAGTGATTTTAAAGCCATAGCCGGTTGGTCTATTTATGAAGAACTTGCTAAACCGATAGAAACCTCAAGAATAAAAGAAACCAATATTGCACAGCCTGCAAATTTTGTTATCCAGGTAGCGCTTACCAGGCTGTTAGCCCATTACGGTATTACCCCCGATGCGGTTGTGGGCCATAGTGTTGGCGAGGTTGCTTCAACCTACATTTCGGGTGCCCTATCGCTAAAAGAAGCACTATTTGTAAGTTATCACAGAAGCAGGTTACAACACTCTACCTCAGGCAAAGGATCTATGCTGGCAGTAGGGCTTTTAGAATCTGAAGTGATGGAAATGATAAAATCATACGGAAATGTTTCGATTGCAGCAATTAATAGTCCAAAGGCAATCACATTATCGGGCGATTCGGGTGAGCTGAATGAACTACTGGAAAAAATTGAATCGATAGGGGCATTTTGTAGACTATTGGATGTAAGCGTACCTTACCATAGTCCGATAATGGGACTTATCGAAGATGAACTATTAAGTTCGCTTGAAAATATCAAGGGCACCGAAACCAAAATAGATCTTTACTCTACAGTAACAGGAAATAAAATTTCGGGCTACGAAATAGACAATGATTACTGGTGGAAAAATGTCCGTGAACCTGTATTGTTTTCAAAGGCGATAAACTCAATAGCCGATGATGGTTATAACATCTTTATCGAAATCGGGCCCCATCCGGTTTTGAAAAATTCGATGATGGAGTGTTTAAGCAACACTAAAGATTTTCATTTTTTACAAACATTAAACCACAAAGAGGCAGAGGAAACCAACTTTTTTGATAATGTTTCAAAACTGTTTACGCTTGGGTATCCAATAAAATGGGACAGGTGGATTGACAGGGCGCCCTACACCAAATTGCCAACGTACCCATGGCAAAAGGAATATCTATGGAGGGCATCAAAAGAATCTTCGGCCAATCAGTTAACCAAAACCAACAGTTTGTTTTTTAATTCTAAAGTTGGTGGTCCGCTAAGTGCCTACGAATTTGAGTTGAATGAATTCTTTTTCCCTTTTTTAAATGATCATATTGTACATGGTAATGTGATTTTTCCGGGCGCCGGATATATTGGTTTGGCAATTGGTACGCATCAGTTAGAAACCGGACAAAAACTGCCATTAAAAATAGAAAATATAAAGTTTCAAAGGGTTTTACCGATTTACGAGGATGAAATGCAAAAACTGCACATATCCTTTAACAAAAGTGGTTACTATAGCATCCAGTCTAAAAATGGATTGGATGATGCCAGCTGGCTGGAGATGTCGGCAGGGAAATTTTCAGTAGGAAATTTTCAGATCAACCATCCCATTATCAATGTGGATGAAATAAAGGCCCGTTTACATACTGTTGTTACTGCTGAAGAAGTATATGATAGATTAAGTCAGGCCAAGCTAGACTATGGTCCGTTTTTTAGGGGGATAAAAGAGATCAAAGTGGGGGAAAAAGAATTGATTGCCCAAATCAGTATCTCCCAGGATATTATTGGAAATACTACCGATTATTTTATCCATCCAACAATATTGGATTCCTGTTTCCAGGCTACAATTATTCTTTCGGCCGGAGAGTTTGTTCCTGTCTCCATTGGAAAAATCCATTGCTATTCATCTCCGGGCAACAACATTTTATGTTACTCAACATTGAGGTTTGCGGATGAAAACAGTATAACAGCCGATTTGCTTATCTGTAATGGGGTAGGTGAAGTATTTATGCAGATAGAAAACCTTAAATGCAAAAAACTGGTTAACGGTGCATCGTCATCCCATGATATTTTAAAAGGTAATTTATTTCAGGCAAAATGGATAGAGCAACCATTGGAAACAACTTTGGTTAAGCCATCAGAGGATTCGGTAACTTATATTATCGCCGATAATTACAGCCCTTGTTTATTTTCGGAAGAATTGATGAAGGATTCTATCATCCTGGAACCGGGGAACCAACATGAAAAATTAAGTGACAACCACTACCGGATCGACTTTAAGAATACAAAGAGCATTGATAGTTTATGGCGTCATAATTACAGCGAGGTTAATATTGTTTTGATTTTTCCCTTAAATACCGTTGATGATACAGATGACTTATTGACCAGTGAAAAATGTTTGCACCAGATTACCCCGTTGCTCGATCTTGTTAAAAGTTTTTCCGGAAATGCAAAAAGCAAAATCAAATTGAACCTGATAACTAAAGGAAGCCAGCAGGTTACCGGGCATGAAGTGATTCCTTCTCTGGAATATGGCGCTATCCACGGTTTAGCAAGATCAATAGCGAATGAGCTAGCTAATTGCCAGGTTCAACTGATCGATTTAGAAGAGGGCACTACTGACGGAGGTGCCGAAACGATATGGAGCACTGTTGCCGATATTATAAATACTGGAGACGTTTATTTCGGAGAAATTGCGATCAGAAATGGGCGTATCTTCCATAAAAAAATAGTAGAATGGAACACAGATAAGAATTTGCAGTTAAAAAAAGTCGATTTTCAGAGCGAAGCATTGCAGTTAAGGATAGCCGAAACATCAGGATTGGAGGATTTTTATTTCGAAAGCTCTAACCGCGTTGATCCTAGGCCAAACGAAATTGAAATTCTGATCGCTAACACCACAATCAATTATCGTGATTATTTAAAGTTGACCCATAAAAGTGCAGATGAAACAGAAGAAGGAGATTTTTTTGGTAAAAGTTTAGGTTATGAATGTACCGGAACGGTTACCCGGATAGGTTCTGATGTTAGCAAATTTAAAGCAGGCGACAAAGTATTGGCGTTAGCCCCAGGTACCTTACAAACGTTTACAAACACATCGGAGCTTTTGGCAGTTAAGTGTCCGGTTAATTTAAACACTGCAGAGTCCAATGTAATTACCAATTACCTTACCGCAATTTATTGCCTCAGGGATAAAGCAAATTTGCGTAAAGGCGATAAAGTATTAATCCATCACGCAGAGGACGGTGTGGGCCTGGCGGCAGTTTATTATGCTAAATATGCCGGGGCAGAAATTTTTGCCACCTCCGGATCGGATGAAGGCAGAGCTTATTTAAAAAGCATCGGGATCAATCATGTATTTAGCGCCGAAAACCTTGATTTTTCGACCGAAATTGAGGGAATAACCAAAGGAACAGGAGTTGATATTGTATTGAGCAATCTCTCTGGCGAGGCATTATATCAAAATTTTAAATGTTTGGCTTCTTACGGTGTTTACCTTGATATTGCTAAACAAAATACAAACGGAAATACCCAATTGGATATGGCGCTTTTCAACCATAGCCTCTCTTATATCGCTGTTGATATTGATCGGTTGTTGGTTGAAAAACAAAATACCATATCCCATCTGCTTAATGATGTGGCAAATTACCTTGAATCAGGTTCTTTACCACCATTGCCTGCACAGATTATTTCCGGTAGCCAGATTTCGGAAGCCATAAAATTGATTGATGAAAACAGCGTATTTAATAAAGTTGTAATCGATTTTTCAAATTGTGAAGTAGAAATTTTAAACAATAGCTACAATACAATAAAGGCAGATGGAACCTACTTAATTACAGGGGGAACGAAGGGGCTTGGATTGGAAATTGGTAAATGGCTGGTGCAGCATGGAGCTAAAAGCCTGGCGTTACTGAGCAGAAGCGGACTTGATGCCAAAACAAAAGCAGAAGTTGAGCTGATGGAGAAAAAAGGTGCCCATGTTAAAGTTTACGCTGCCGATGTTTCAAAATTTAAGGAACTGGAGCTGGTTTTTAACAGGATAAAAGAAGAATTACCAAAACTTGCCGGGATTTTCCATGGGGCCATGGTTTTAGACGATGGGTTTCTGATGGATATGAACGAAGATAGGTTTAGGAATGTACTTAAGCCCAAGGTTGATGGTGCCATGAACCTTCATCATTTAAGCCGGGATTTAAATCTTGATTCTTTTGTATTGTTCTCTTCCATCTCGTCATGGATCGGAAATATCGGTCAGGCAAATTATGTGGCAGCCAATGCATTTTTGGATTCATTTGCACTTTGGCGGAATGGCCAGGGTTTAACCGCAACAACAATTAACCTCGGTGCTTTGGCCGAATCGGGCGTGGTGGCCAGAAGTGGTAATCTCGAAACAATTCTTGAAGGATCTGGAATCAATAGTTTCACAAACGAACAGGTATTGCAGGGGCTTGATTTTATCTTCAAGGAAAAACCTGTAGAGATCGGTTTTTTCAATCTCAACTGGGGTACGTTTTTTAAGAATGCAGGGAAAAGTGCATTATCATTATTCAGCGAACTGAAAGAAATAAGTACCGAAAGTGTGGCAGAAGAATTAAGTGAAAAACAGATCAGCAACAGAAATAAGCTATTGGGTTTGGGTGCTGCTTTCCAGCACGAATTTGTAACAGGGCTTCTTCAGGAGCAGTTGGGTAAGATATTGAAAATATCAGTTGGCAATATCCAGCTCGATAAAGGGATAAATTTACTGGGGGTTGATTCAATTCTGACCATAGAGTTAATGGTTGCCATCAGGAGCAATTTCGCGGTAGAAATACCTCCAATCGATTTTTTAACAGGCCCATCTTTAAATCAATTATCTGTTAAGATTATGAATAATTTATTGCAGGCCGAATTAGTTTAATTTTTTCAATGGTAAATATGTTAGAACTGTTAACAATACAGGATATTTTTAAGGCTAATTTAGAATCGGGCGATTCTGCCGGTATTACCTTTATAGAAGGTGAAAACAAAGTGGAATATATGTCTTACAAAAAACTCTATATGGAGGCAAGATATATGTTGCACGATCTGCAGCAGAAAAACTTTCAGCCGGGTGATGAACTGGTATTTCAGTTTTTGTCCAATAAAAACTTTTTGATCACGTTCTGGGCATGTGTTTTTGGAAAAATTATACCTGTTCCTATTGTATTCGGGATCAATATAGATACCATCAATAAAATTGGCAAAGTGTGGAAAAGGCTTAAAAACCCATATTTAATTACCGATTTACCCACTTTAAAAGAAAGCTGGAAAGAACATCTGGAGCATACGGATGGGCTATCGGTTGATATCGACAATAGTTTTATTTTGTTTGAAAACAGCAGCTATTCCAAACAGGCGGCTCCGCTTCCGGCCAGTTCTTCTGATCTGGTTTTTGTTCAATTTTCTTCCGGATCAACCGGATATCCCAAAGGAGTTGAAAATAAACAGGACAGTATTATTTATAACATTAACACCATGTCCAATCTATTGGATATACAGCCTGTGGATAAGCTATTGGGATGGATGCCTTTAACGCATGATTTGGGACTGGTACTTTTTCACCTGTTCCCACTGTTGAAAAACATACCACAATTTCTTGTACCGCCCATGGTGTTTCTTTCGTATCCAAATCTGTGGTTGAAAAGTTTGGCCGAAAATGGCATTACAATTTCTGGCTCACCAAATTTTGGATACAGGCATACACTCGAAAATTTTAATGCCACCGAGCTTCAGGGATTATCATTTAACAATTTAAGATTGATGATAAACGGTGCAGAACCTGTATCTGTTGCCCTTTGCGAGGAATTTGAACAATTGCTTTCGTCCTATGGTTTTGCAAAGGGAACCATAATCCCCGGATATGGATTGGCTGAGGCTGTATTGGGCGTATCTTTTTTCTCCCAGAAAGAAAATATACTTCGCGATTGCATGTTAAACCGTCATCAATTAAAAGTAGGAGAACCCGTACAATTTGTAGAAGCCAATTCGGCCCATGCAGTTTCTTTTGCCAATGTAGGCCCATATACCGGTACCGAAATTAAAATTACGGATAAGGATATGCAAACCCTTCCCGAAAATTCGCTCGGGTTGATACATTTAAGAAGTAAGGCCGTTACCTCAGGGTTTTATAATGATCCGGAAACAACCCTAAAAACAATTTCTGAAGACGGCTGGCTAAATACAGGAGATTTGGGCTTTATCCATGATGAACACCTTATTATAACCGGCAGGGATAAAGAAATGATCCTGATCAATGGCCAAAATTATTTTCCAAATGATATAGATGATCTGATAGAAGAACTTCCTGAAATAAAATTTCAACAGGCGGTAACGTGCAATGTATTTAACGATGAAAAATATCAGGATGATATTTTGGTTTTTCTACTTTACCATGGTACAGCTGCAAACTTTATTGCACTCGAAAACCTGATCAAGAAACACGTTGTAGAAAGAACCGGGTTATCGGTTAAAAAGGTAGTGGCTGTTGATAAAATCCTCAAAACCACAAGCGGAAAAGTACAAAGGTTTTTATTGGTCGAAGAGTACCAACAGGGCAGGTACAATAACTTTATAAAAGAGGTGGCATTGGAGAATGACCTGTTAAAATTGGATTCTCAAAAACTTTCAAAAAGACAGATAGAAGAGAAAATCCTTAAATTAATGGATAACCTTTTCGGTATAAAAGATCTTGCTGTTACCGGTAATTTCTTTGATTTTGGAATAACTTCGGCACAATTGGTCCATTTAAAAGTGAATATCGAGTCGTTTTTGTTGGAAGAGCTGGATGAGGTTGTACTTTTTAAATATACCAACGTAAAAGATCTTTCGGAATATCTCTATAATAATATCATCCATCCCGATCTGGTAAACGGTGCAGAACCTGTTAAACAACCAATCGCCATTGATACGGAATCAATAAACCGTTCACTTTCCAAAGATAGGATGAGGCGGCTTATCAAGCCATCTTAAGCAGCATTCTTTGCCTTTTCATTTTCGGGCCACACCAAACCCGAACAAAATTTAAAATACGCTTGTCAAAGAAAATTTGACCCATCAAATTCCTTATGGTTTTCCCTCTTAAAAGAAAATCAGATTTTTTATGTCCTCAATGTTTTAATGAATGAATGATAATAATTACACCGGATTCGAAATTGCTGTTGTTGGAATGTCATGTAGGCTTCCTGGTGCTTCCAACGTTGATGCTTTTTGGGAAAATCTCAAAAATGGCGTGGAATCAATTTCGCGCTTTTCTGACGACGAACTTAAGCAATATGGGATAACTGAAGAAGAATTATCCAATCCAGATTATGTAAATGCCAAAGGAATTATAGAAAATGCAGATTTCTTTGATGCCTCTTTTTTTGGCCTCACGCCTACTGAAGCAAATACACTCGATCCCCAGATCAGAATTTTGCTGCAATGCGCCTATCATGCTTTAGAAGATGCCGGCTATAATTTTGGGGCCGAAAAAAATAATGTGGGGGTTTTTGTTGGGGCTATTCCCAATATAAACTGGCAGACAGATTCATTGCAAAAAACCGGGAGCCAGTTTTCCGAGCAGTTTTCATCGTTACTGTTAAACGATAAAGATTTTATAAGCTCAAGAATTTCCTATTTAATGAACTTGCATGGACCAAGCAGTACCATTTATACTGCATGTTCAACTTCACTGGTAACAATAGATGCAGCCTTACAAAGTTTGCTAACGGGTAAGTGCGATCTTGCTTTGGCAGGTGGCATTTCTCTTTCCCTGCCCTACAAATCGGGATATACCTACAATTCGGGAATGATGATGTCTAAAGATGGACGTATTTGTTCATTTGATTCAGAAGCATCGGGTACAGTTTGGGGCGATGGAGCGGGCGTTGTAGTATTAAAACGTTTGGAGGATGCCTTAAAAGAAGGTGACCACATCCATGCGGTTATTAAAGGAATTGCAACCAATAACGACGGAAAGAGAAAAGTGGGCTATACCGCCTACAGTGCAAAAGGGCAGGTTGAAGTTATCCAAAATGCACACTCAATTGCAGAAGTTACCCCACAAAGTATCAGTTATATTGAAGGGCATGGAAGTGCTACCCCATTAGGTGATAAAATTGAGATCAGTTCGTTAATGGAAGTATTCCAGCATGCTGGTGATGATTACAGGTGTGCAATAGGCAGTGTAAAATCTAACCTAAGTAACCTTAATGTAGCATCGGGTATGGCCAGCTTAATAAAAGTTTGTTTAATGCTAAAGCATGGGCAAATTCCACCAAGCGTAAATTTTAAATCCCCAAATTCAAAATTGTCAGAATCAGGTTGCTTTTTTCATGTAAACGAAAAATTAACCCCATGGGCAAGTGCCGAATTTCCGTTAAGGGCAGGAATAAGCTCGTTCGGGATTGGTGGAACCAATGCCCATATGGTAATAGAAAAGGCGCCCGTTAATCAAAAGAAAACGATTGATGGAAGACCGCAGTTGATTTGCCTTTCGGCAAAAACACAGTCTGGATTAAATAAACACTCACATAATCTATCTGTCTTCATAGAAAAAAATGAATCTGAACTGGATATCGATAGTTTGGCTTTTACATTACAAACCGGAAGGGAACATTTTCAGTACAGAAAATTTTTGGTTGTTGATGGGTTTAAAAAACTTGTTCAGGATCTTGCTGAAGAAAATGAATCAGACCCCATCAGGGATTCTTTTCCTGTGGTTATGGTTTTTTCCGGTATAAAAAATCTTGTTCATGATTTTGCAAAAGAACTATACACCCACGAAATCTGTTTTAGGGATGCACTCGATAACTGTTTCAGGATCTTAGATAGGTTAACCGGTAAGGATTTTAAATCAGCTATCTACGGCGAAAACAAACCGGGGTTTTTACAGGATTCCCAAATTCTTCAGGGACTTGATTTCTCGTTTCAATATGCTTTAGGAACCCTGTTAAATTTGTTACAGATCAAACCAGACTATATGCTTGGTTACGCGGTAGGAGAATATGTTGCTGCACACTTTTCGGGTGTATTCGGTCTTGAAGAGGCATTGGAAATATTGATAGAGAAAGATCGACTTGTTAATTCTTTTGATGCCGGTTTGGGTACGGTTAGCGAACAGTTTGATCAAATACTATCCAGATATGATTTAAAGAAAGGCACTATACCTATGGTTTCGGGTTATACAGGTACCTGGTGCGAAGAATTTGTTGGCCATTCTGATTATTGGGTTAAACATTTACCAGAAACCGAACACTCCGTTGAAAGTTTAAATACTTTGATAACCAGTAGCCCAAATGCCGTATTTCTGAATTTAGGAACCGGAAACGAACTTAGCTTATATGAAGAACAATTTAAAGGTTTAAAAGATCATTTTAAGTTTATCGAAATTTTAAAAAGCGACAGTTCGGCTTTAATCCGGTACCATTTTCTGCTTAATGCAATTGGAACCTATTGGCGTTATGGCGGCACTATTGATTGGAGTGCTTACCATAAAGACAGTTTTAAACAGAAAATGTCGTTACCAACCTATCCATTTGAAGAAAAGGTATTTAACCTACAGATAGGTAACCCGGAAAAAGACCCTTTTAATAAAACAAATTTTTTAAGAAATAGTGATCCATCTTCCTGGTTTTATGTCCCGTCGTGGAAAAGAATTCCCCAGCTTATAGGTAACGATGATCTTGAACACCAGCATCAAAACCTTCTGGTTTTAGGTGGCGACGAATTTGGACCGGTACAAAACGTTTTAGAACCATATTTTGATTCGATAATAGTTGTTTCTTATGCAGAAAGCTTTTTAAGGATTGGTGCAGATCGGTACGAACTGAATTATAACGATAAGGATGACCTGCTGAAATTATTCTGGCATTTAAGAACCGAAAAAATTGCTGTAAATGCGATTTTTGATTTTACAGGTTTTCAGGATAAAAAGCTTATAGAGCACAAAAAAATGGTAAGGATTGTTAATCTGGTCCAAGCTGTTTCCGAAACTGGTTCCGATCAGACCCCAATAGAATATTTAGCAGTTTACAACCAGCTATTTTCTGTTTTTGGCGAAGAAAAAACCGATCCATTTAAGCGTTCCATTCTTTCTGCTATCCAGGTTATCCCTAAAGAGTACCCGAATATTAATTGCCGTTTAATTGAGGTGAATGATCAGCTCAATACGGACAATGTCCAGTTATTTTTTAAACAGATAGTTAAGGAATTTAAAAGCAGTTCGAAAGATAAAATAGTTGCCTACCGTGGATTAAACAGATGGGTTCAAACTGTGGAAAATTATCCGATTCTTCCTCCGCAATCGAGCAGGTCGCATATAAAAAACAATGGAACTTACCTAATCATTGATGGTACGGGCAACGCTGGCTTTGCGATTGCCGAAAACCTGTCGAAAACCAGTGATTTAAATATTGTATTAATCGGTCCGCAAATACCTGTAGAAAAGCAGTGGAAAGATTGGTTAAAGAACCACAGCCCTGAAGATAAAATCAGCAGGAAAATCTCCAAAATTGTCGAGCTGAAAAAACAGGGGATAAATATATTGGTTGTACAGGCTGATGTGTCTTCAAAAAATCAACTGGCAAAAGCTTTCGAAAAGGTTAAATCAGATTTTGCACACATTGATGGTGTTTTTTATGTGAACGATCAGATAAGTAAATCTGATTTGGGCGCCATAAGTAGCATGGATCAAAATCAGTTTAGTGAACAGCTTTCGGCTAAAACTGAAGAAATACTTCATCTCAAACAGCTAATAAAGGAAGAAACTTTGCAATTTGTAATAGTGGTATCTTCTTTTACTACAATCTTGCCCGGTCCTGGTTTAATCATCCAGTCTGCAATCAGGCATTTTATAGATGCTTTGGTACATGAAGAGAATAAAAGTAGCAACCATACCGCTAAATGGGAGGCTTTGAATTTAAGCTACGACGAGATTGAAAAGGCCACTTTTCAGGAAAACTCATTGCTGGCACCGGCCCAGCTTAAAAGAGGGGTACTGGGCAATTTTATTGCCACCGAAGAAGGAGAAGAAGTTTTTAAAAGAATATTATCTGTTAACAATGGGGAAAGCCATATTATTATTTCCCCTGTTCACCTGCCTTCGCTGATTGAAGAGTGGGAAAGTCCGGGTATTGAAGATCCGGTAGAAGAGCTACAGTTTGTTGTAAAAGATACCCGGCCGGTTTTGGCCACACCTTATGTTGCGCCAGCTTCGGATTTAGAACAAAAGTTGGTAAAAATATGGGAAGAACTGCTTGGATATACGCCGATTGGGATCCGCGACGATTTTTTCCAGCTCGGCGGTGATTCACTTAGTATGATAAGATTAATTGCCAGGATCCATAAATTTTTTGGTGTACAGATCAGTTTACAGGATTCTTTTGAAAGCAAAAATATCAGCATGCAGGCCGAATTGATATCGGCTTCTCCACAAGTAAGTTTTCTACATATACAACCAGCAAAGGCGAAGATACATTATCTGCAATCCAGCATCCAGAAGAGGATATTTATCCTTGATCAGATGAACCCTGGAATGATAGCTTATAACGTTCCGATAGCCTTTAAGGTGCTGGGTAGCATCGATATTGGATTATGCGAAAATATTTTTGGAGAAATAATTAAAAGGCACGAAACCCTGAGAACTTCATTTCACCTGTTAAATGATGTGCCCGTACAAACAATTCATGAGCAGGTTAACTTCAGGGTCGAAAATATCCAAAATGAGACGGAAAATTTAGACGAGTTGGTTAGCGGATTCATTAGAAACTTCGACCTCAGCGAACCTTCTCTGATTAGGGTTGGATTAAAAAGAACAGGAGAATCTGAAGCTTATCTGATTATCGATATGCACCATATAATTACCGATGGCGTTTCATACGCCAATTTGCTTCAGGAGTTTATGGCATTGTACAATAACCGTCAACTGGAACCGCTAAAGATTCAATACAAAGATTATGTAGAATGGCAGCTAAAAGGAGAACGAGAAAGCCAGTTAACCGAACAGAAAGATTTTTGGCTTAATAAGTTTAAAAATATCCCTGATATACTCAGTATCCCAACAGATTTTGCAAGGCCCCAGATCAATAACTTTCAGGGTTCTACCTTTATTTTCGAATTCAACGATCAGGAAAGTGAAGAATTAAGAAAAGTATGCGAACAACAGGAGGTTACAGCCTATACGCTATTGTTTAGTGCTTTAAACGTATTGATTTCGAAATTATCCGGTCAGGAAGATATCACCCTTGGTACTTCTACAGCAGGGCGCCAGCACATGGATATCGAAAAATTGATTGGTGTGTTTATCAATACGCTGGCACTTCGGAATTTTCCAAAAGGCGGGCAAAGTTTTGTAACATTTCTTAATAACGTAAAAGAAAATGTGCTGCAATGTTTTGCCAATCAGGAGTATTCTTACGAACAGCTAATCGGCAAATTAAACCTGAAACAGGATTTAAGTCATAATCCCCTGTTCGATATTATGTTCGAATTTTACAATTTTAATTTGTCTGAATTTGAATCTGCAGATATACAACTTTCGCAGGTCGAATACACCAATACAAGCTCCAAATTAGATTTATCGTTCCGTGTTTTTGAGAAAGAAAACAATTATGTTTTCCATTTGGATTATCGCACTGATTTATTTGAAAGAGAAACCGTAGAAAGATTCGTTGCCTACTATCGGAACATTTTGAAAGCGGTGGTACAGGATGTAAATGTGAGTTTATGTGATATTAATGTGTTAACTGCCAGGGAAAACGAACTTTTGGTAAACCTTTATAACGATACCTCGCTACCTTATCTAAGGGATGCAAACCTGGTAAGCATATTTGAACAGCAGGTAAGGCTACATCCCGATCGGATTGCTGCCAGTGATGGTATAAAAATGCTTACCTATAATGAGCTTAACCAGCATGCCAATAAAGTAGCCAATTACCTGGTTTCTGCAGGTATTGTGCCCGGTAACGTAGTAGGTCTGTTGTTCGAGCGTTCGTTGGATATGATTATCAGTATGTTGGGCGTGTTAAAAGCAGGTGGCGGTTATTTACCAATTGATCCTAGTTTGCCCGAACAGCGTATAAGTTATATGTTAAACCATAGCCGGTCGGGTTTTCTGCTTTCGCAAAAAGAATTTTTGGAAATGCATGCGGCCTACCTTCCAACACAGGCAATTGATTCGCCCAAAATAGGGCTTCAGAGTGTAGCTAATGTGGAGATTGGAATTCAGCCTACAGATCTTGCGTATTGTATATTTACCTCAGGTTCCAGTGGTAATCCGAAAGGTGTTATGATGAACCACCGGAGTGTAATTAACTTGGTGAAAGGGCTTGAAGATAAAGTTTACAGCAATTATGGGGATAAAGCTTTAAATGTTGCACTTGTAGCTTCGTTTTCTTTTGATGCCTCGGTACAACAAATTTATGGTAGTTTACTGCAGGGGCATAGCCTGTACATTGTTGACGACGAAAGCCGTCGCGATGGAGCAAAATTAAAATCTTTTTATAAAAGCAATGCCATTGATTTATCAGATGGTACACCAACACACCTTCGTTTATTGCTCGATGCTTTAAGAAACGATACTACGCTGGGTAATTTTTCATCCTGGATATTGGCAGGCGAAACTTTACCAAAAGAATTTGTAAAAGAGTTTTATGGCAGGGTGGGCAATCAGGTACAATTGTATAATTTTTACGGGCCTACCGAAACCTGTGTTGATTCTACAAGTTATAAAGTTGATATAAACCGATTGGAAGATTATCCATTTATCCCTATCGGAAAGCCACTGCCAAATGAACGGGTTTACATCACAGATACCCATGGCGGTTTGGTTCCGCTTGGTGTAATTGGCGAGCTTTGTATTGCGGGTGATGGTTTGGCACAACGTTATGTTGGCGATCAGATAGCCAGTTCAGAGAAATTCCGCAGTGGCTGGGTTATCGGTGAGGAAAGGGTATACCGTACCGGCGATATGGCCAGGTGGCTGCCTGATGGAAACCTTGAATACCGTGGAAGGATCGATAATCAGGTAAAACTGAGGGGCTATCGTATCGAGCTATCAGAAATAGAGCACCAATTAAGTACATACCACAGCATCGATCATTGTGTGGTAGAATTTAAGGAAAGCGGAAATGAGCAATATCTGATGGCCTATTACGAATCTTCGGGCAAACCCCAGGTTTCCGATCTGAGGTTACATTTATCAAGAAGCCTGCCCGATTACATGATCCCATCTTATTTTATGCAGATGGAAAAATTGCCCCTTACCGGTAACGGCAAAATAGATAGAAACTCTTTGCCGAATTACGAATTGCAGGTTGTGGATAATTATGCTCCGCCTACCACCGAAACCGAAAAAAAACTGGTTAAAATTTGGGCCGATGTACTTAAACGCAACATTGATACCATTGGGGTTAACCATAATTTCTTTGATTTGGGAGGCCAATCATTAAAATTGGTGTTTTTAGCCAACAGGATAAAGGAAACATTTAAGATTTCGATAAGTTTAATCAAACTTACCGATCTAAAAGATATCCAAGAGCTAGCAAAAGAAATAAATGCGGGCATTGAGGGCGATTATTTTAAAATCCAGAAAGCAGATGAACAGGATTTTTATCCCCTGTCTTTTGCCCAAAAACAGTTCTACTTTTTAAATCAGCTTAATAGCAGCTCAACGGTATATAACCAACCCCAGGCATTTACACTTAAGGGTATTATAGATAGGGAAAAAATCAGTCATATTTTTCACCAGATCATTGCGCACCACGCAATTTTCAGAACGCGTATTAAATTGGTAAATGATTTACCGGTACAGCATGTTTTGGATGAAGTTCCATTCGAATTGGAATACTTTAATGCTTCGCTGGAAGAAAGTGCGGAAATTATTTCCGCATTTATCCGCCCGTTCGATCTGCATACTGCTCCGCTACTGCGCGCAGGTCTAATCCGCATCAGCGAAGAAACACATATTTTAATTATCGATAGGCACCATATCGTTTCTGATGGAGTGAGTTTGGAAATCTTTATCCGCGATTTCTTATCGCTGTACGAAGGCAATAAACCTGCGCCCATCGAATTACAGTATAAGGATTATGCTGTTTGGCAGGAAAGCGAAGTTTATCAAAAGAACCTCGAAAGCCAAAAACATTTCTGGAATGGTGTATTTGCAATACCGCCTTCGGCACTTGCTTTGCAAACAGATTACGAACGTCAGGCTTTAGCCAGCTACCATGGTGCCCAAATTGATTTTGTTTTTGATCCAGATCAGACTAAAAAATTAAACGCCTTGGCAAAATCATTGGGTATCACCTTATACGCAGTTATCCTGGGTATGTTTAAAATACTCTTGTATAAACTTAGCGGGCAAAAAGACTTAGTAATAGGTACTCCGGTTTCTGGAAGGAGGAATACAGAAATCGAAAATGTTATGGGCGTTTTTATTAATGTACTGGCCCTTAGAAACGAAGTTGAAGACCATGGCGATTTATATGGTTTCTTAAAGGAAATCCATCAAAGTGTGTTGCAGGGTTTAGAGCATCAGGATTATCCCTATGAAAAACTGATCAACGATCTGGGAATTGCAAGGGATGTTAACCGGAACCCGCTTTTCGATGTGATGTTTGTATACAGGGATGAAGAACCGCTTAACATTAAATTGTCCGGTTTAGCGCTTAAAACATTGGTGCTTGATTCGGATACTTCGCAGATGGATCTGATTTTACACGTTAATGCTATCGAAAACAGGATAAATTTAGGTTTTCAATATGCAAAGGATCTGTTTAGCCAGGCTACCATTGAAAATTTTGTAAAGTATTTTAAACAGATAACAGATCAGGTAATCTTAAATGTGCCTATCGATCATATCTCCGTGCTCGGCACTGAAGATATCAATCAACTGAAAAAATTCAATAACGCTGAAATCTCATTTGGGATAAAAGAAAATATTGTTGAATTATTTGAGAAACAGGCTATAATGTTTCCGGATAGGAGTGCAGTTTTTTATGATGGCCTGAACTTGAGTTATAAAGAACTTAATGAGCGGAGCAATCAGTTAGCGGCATATTTGATTGGGCAGGGAGTAGTGAAAGGCGACATTGTAGGTTTGCTGTTAGATAGATCCATCGATATCATAACCGGTATTTTAGGAATTTTGAAAAGCGGTGGAGCTTATCTGCCTATTGATTTCAGGCTACCTTTTGAACGCATTAATTATATGCTCGAATCCAGTAGTTCCAAACTGCTATTAGGGCATAAAGAACACCTGGTAAAGTTTAAAGATATTATCAATGTACTCGATATTAATGCTCCTTCTGTTATTGTACAAGAGAAACATAACTTAAATATTCAACGCAACCTATCCGATCTGGCCTATTGTATTTTTACCTCGGGTTCAACCGGAACGCCTAAAGGGGTGTTGATGGAAGATAGCAGTGTGGTAAATTTAGCCGTAGGGTTATCTAAAACCGTTTACGATGGTGTTGGTACCGCATTAAGGGTGGGATTAATTGCATCTTATAGCTTTGATGCTTCGTGCCAGCAAATATTTGGTGCATTATTAAATGGCCATAGCCTGTATATCTGCCTGGAAAAAGAACGGATGGACGGTGATGAATTATATAACTTTTACAGTAAGAATAAAATAAATGTAAGCGATGGCACCCCCACACACTTTGGTATGTTTTTAAGAAGTGTTAAAGGGGAAATAAATTTACCTGATTTTAAGGTTTGGTTATTGGCAGGTGAGGCTTTACCGAAAGAGGCCGTACAAGAATTCTTCACTTATCCGATGTCCGAAAACATTATCCTCTATAATTTATACGGACCTACCGAAACCTGTGTAGATTCTACTTACTATCGGGTAAATCCACAAGTATTAAACAGCTTTAAGAGCATTCCGATTGGGCGCCCGTTGCCAAACGAAAGAATTTATATTGTTGATGAACTGGGTAATTCTGTTCCACAGGGTGTAATTGGAGAGCTTTGTATTGTCGGAGCGGGCTTGGCCCGTGGTTATATAGGTGGCGGCGCCGAAAACGAAAAATTTATAACCAACTGGATAGAAGGAGAAGATAGGGTTTATAGAAGTGGCGATCTAGCCTATTGGCTTCCTGATGGCAACATAGCATATAAAGGCCGTGCAGATCATCAGATCAAACTTCGCGGATATCGGATTGAACCTGGGGAAATAGAGCATATCTTATCCTCCCACACAGATGTGCTGGAGAGTATTGTAATCCTGAAAAATATTGATGGGGATGATTACCTATGCGCATATTACCTATCCAACCAGAATTTAGATAGCGGAACACTTAGGGAATACCTTAGCGGCAGCCTTCCCGATTATATGGTTCCCTCATTTTTTGTACAATTGGATAAGATGCCCCTAACTACCAGCGGTAAGCTTAGCAGGGAGGCATTGCCAATTCCGGATCGAACCAATAAAGACCTATATATCGGCGCATCATCCCAAACAGAACATGAGCTGATCGAAATCTGGGCGGAGGTGTTAAAGATAGATCCACAGTCTATTGGTATTGAGCAAAATTTTTTAAATCTGGGCGGAAATTCCCTTATGGCAATACAGGTGGCCAATAAAATCAAAAGGGAATTTAACATAGAAATAAAACTGGTAGAGATTTTTCAAAAAAACACAGTGAAACAGCAGGCAAATTATATCGATGCCCGTTTATGGCTGAGTGAAACAGAACCGTTATCGAAAATGGGTAGCAGGGAAATCAATATTTAAACGCTCCCTTTCTGAAAACGTATTTAACCAAATTTTAACCTTAATAACAAATTGTTGATATGAACTACGACTCTATTTTGGTTGCTGAACCATCATTACAACAGGCCAGGTATCTGAAACGTGATCAAGGGGTAGCAATTTTTATGAGACTCGAAATGGAAATGGATAATCCTGATGTTGCCGCAATAGAAAAATCCGTATCATTCTTTGTTAGCCGGCATGAAAGTGTGAGAACCGTATTCCCATTGATTGAGGGTGAAGTAAAACAGGTAGTTCTTCCTGCTGATGAAAGGTTTGCGATTGAATTTGTAGATGTAAATGCATCCCATAAATCTTATGAAAAGATTAGAGATGAATATTTTGAAAGCGCTGAGATTAGATTTGTTAATAAGCAAAAAGACCCTCTGATTAAGTTTTTATTGTTTAGGCTTGAAGGGCAGAAGCATATGCTCCTGATGTTGATAGATCATATTATCTGTGATGGATGGTCGATGGAAAAAATAATCAGGAATGAATTGATGACTTTTTATCAATGTTATGTAAATGGGAGTGAACCGGATATTGGACCATTGAAATTACAATTAAAAGATTACTCCAACCAACAGCGGGCATGGCTAAGTAAGAAAAGAGATGAATTAAGTGGTTTTTGGAAGGCCAAAGTATCAGGGTACAATGATATTTTTAACGTAGGCGATTTTTACAATGGGTATTTCTTGAGGCATAATAGAAGATTATCGTTTGAAAGAACGGTTAAGAAAGTAGAAACCCAGAAAGAATTATTTGCAATATACGATTGTCCACGGGCACTTTTATATACCAATAAAATTACCGGCCAAACCTTTAACAACATCAAAGAACTGGCAAAAATCAGTAACTGTACAATATCCTCTATTGTGTATGCAAGCCTGCATGTTTTACTGCATTGTTATACAGGCAAAAACAAAACATTGATGATGGCCATTATTGCAGACAGGTTCAGTTCCGAAAATCAGCTTATAATAGGGAATTTACTTGGCGAAGCCTATTTCCCAGGAGAGGTTTCCGATCAGCTCATTATCAGCGATATTATCGAACAAACATTTTATGATATACTTACCAATTGCCAGAACATGATTATTGATCATGACTATCTGCATCTGGATAGGGCAAAACTTCGGGCAGCCAGCGATATGGTGGTAAATTACATTAAACATAATGAAAACTCACCCGATATTACCAGGTTAGATGAAAAACACATTGATACAGAGACAAACCATTATGCTTTAAAACATACGGCATGCGAGTACGACGATGGTTTTATTTTATACTGGAAATACAACAAACTCCTGTTTGATAAAGAATTGATGGGTGATATGGTAGAATGCCATAAAAATATCCTTGATTTTATGGTTAACAATGAAAATAGAACCATAGGGGATATGAAAAACTATTTCAGAACACTGGCTGCGGTATAGTGCGGCTGGTAGCAAGGTTAGCCCTGTTACCCAAAGCTAATTCTAACCAGAAAAAGATTGGCTTCCCAAAAGTGCACGACTTTTAAAACGTGCTCAACCAAATTTAAACCTTACTAACTATTAATATGAAATATAATTCAAATGTGACCGCCGATCCGTCAGCACGACAAATTGGATATTTCAAACGGCATCAGGGCCATGCAGTGTTTTTGCCATTTGAGGTAGAAATAAACGAACTGGATATTGATGCACTGCAAAAATCTATATCTTTTTTTGTGCAGCGGCACGATAGCGTGCGAACCACTTTTCCTTTAATTGATGGCCAAATAAAACAGATGTTACTAAGTGCTGATGATGAAAGATTTGCGCTGGAATTTATTGATACCACTATATCTGGCCAACCTTACGAAGAGATTAGAGATGGATATTTTAAAGATGTTGAAACAATGCTTCTTGATAAGGCAAAGCAACCCCTTATCAAATTTTTCCTGTTCAAACTGAAAGATGGGAGGCATAAATTCATTTTTTTAATCGATCAGGTTATTTCCGACAGATGGTCTATGGAGAAAATCGTAAAGAAAGAACTCGTCATGTTTTACCAGTGCTACCTAAACGGAACCGAACCGGATATTGCACCTTTAAAAGTAAATTTAATAGATTACTGCAATCAGCGAAAAAAATGGCTTCACGATAATAGGGAAGAATTGGGTAATTTTTGGAAAGCCAAAACCTTTAACTGTAATACTGCTTTTAATATTGGCGATTTTTATAATGGGTATTTCTTCAGGAACGATGAAAGATTACCCGAAAGGATAAATACCCAAAAAACGCTGAGCCAGGAGGAATTATTCGCAATTTATGATGCTCCTGATGCACTTGTGTATACAATCAAAATCTCTGGGCAGCGGTTTGCAAAAATTAAAGAACTGGTCAAAATTAACAATTGCTCAACCTCAACCATTATATATGCAAGTTTATACATGCTGCTATATTGTTATGCGGGCAAAAACAAAGCATTGTTGAAAGGACTCATCGCTGATCGGTTTACTTCCGAAACCAAGCTTATTATCGGAAACTTAATTGGCGAGGCCTACTTTTCGGCAGGAATTTCGGATAATCTGGTTCTTAGTGAGATTATTCAGGAAACATTTTTCGAAATACTCACCAATTGCCAAAATATGATCATTGATCATGATTATCTGGATTTAGACGGACCTACCTTCCGTGCTTGCTGCGATATATCTGTAAACTATATCCAATTTATCGGCTCGGCACCGGAGCTTTCGGAAATTATTGGGAAACATGTTGTTACCGAAGGGATATTTTACCCAATTTTTAAGGTTATACACGAATTTGACGACGGTTTTGTGCTGTACTGGAAATATAACAAACACCTTTTCCATGAAGAACTGATAGAAGACATGGTGAAATGTTATAACGGTATTCTTGATTTTGTTGCCGAAAACGACGACAGGACAATTAAGGACCTAAAAAACCATCTTAAACAGAAAACCACCCCTGCTATATTGGTTTAACCCCTACGGTAAACCTTATCCATCATTAATCACCTAAAAGCCAGTTTTCGATCAGAAATATTGGCACCAAATAGAACCACATTTAAAAAACTGATTTTCAATTTACATACACATCGCTATGCAACAAAGTCTTGAAAAATTATTACTAAAACTGAAAGAGCTTAATATAAATATTAAAATTGTTGACGGGAACCTGAAGATAACAGTCCCCGAAGATTTTGATAATCCTGGTATTATTTCTGAATTAAAAGAAAATAAACAGTTTATAATCGATTATTTAAATCGCGCAGATCAATCAAAAGGCATTACAGGAGAAATACCCAAAGCTGCTGATAAAGCATATTATCCTTTAAGTTCATCACAGCTACGGTTATTTCTGCTAAACCAGATCAATCAATCTTCTTTGGCCTATAATCAAACCGGTGTTTTAAAAATAGATGGCGCCGTGAGTTATGAAAAACTTAACCATGTTTTTAGATCATTAATAGCGCGGCATGAATGTTTTAGGATGGGCTTTAGCTTAGATAAATACAATAAACCCCGATTAAAGGTTGTTAACGATGTGCATTTTGAGATTGAACATCTTAAAATGGAAGCCGATATGGAATCCCTTATCCATAATTTCATCAGGGCTTTTGATCTAAATAACCCACCTTTAATCCGCGTTGGTGTAGTAAAGGTAAAAGATTCGCATTTCATCCTGATAGATATGCACCACATTGCTTCTGATGGTGTATCTCTGCAGATCATAATGAAGGAGTTTTCCCAATTGTATAAAGAGATCGAATTACCTGTATTAAAAAGGCAATACAAAGATTATTCCGAATGGCTTTCAGGCAGCGCACATCAAAGCGCAGTACAGCGGCAGAAGGAATTTTGGATCAGGGAGTTTGCTATAGACTATAGTCCATTGGATCTACCTTCAGACTTTCCAAGACCGAAAGAAAAGACATTTGAAGGGCGGGTTGCTAAATTTAAAATGTCTAACAAAGAAAGGATTGCGCTAAATGAAATTAGCAAGAAACACAATACCACACTTTACACCGTATTATTGGGCGTTTATGGCATCCTGTTATCAAAACTTAGTGGCAACTCTGATATCGTTATCGGTACCTTGGTGGCCGGAAGAAAACACGATGACCTTGAAGGCATTGTAGGTATGTTTGCCAAAACATTGGCATTACCGATAAGCCTCGATGCTGATTTAAATTTTAACGACTATTTACAACAGCTTCATCAAAGGCTACTTAATTGCCTTGATAACGATGATTATCCTTACGAAGAATTAATAAATGAATTGCGCATAGAACGCGATCGCAGTCGTAACCCATTGTTTGATTGTTTATTTGTGCTGCAAAATATCGGGCAGGAGTCTTTTGAAATCGAAGACGCAAATATCGAAAGATTCCAGTTTGAATCAACAACCGCCAAGTTCGACCTTACACTGGAGGCAAGCGAAGACCTCTCGGGGCTAAGCTTTGATTTGGAGTATTCTACAGATCTTTTTAAGTATGCTACAATAGAAAAATTTATAGGTTTCTATAAAACCTTGCTACAGCATGTGATAGAAAACCATGAGGTACCTTTATCAACACTATCATTGCTTTCAAAAAAGGAAGAAGAAGAGCTTATAAAACTTAATAATGTATTCGACATTTCTTATCCTTCAGATCTTACACTTGTAGATTTATTTGAGGATCAGGTATCAAAAAGTCCCGATTCCATAGCTGTTGTTTACGAGGGCAGTTCCTTAACCTATTCCGAGCTTAACAGG
>Ga0182008_10000136_pt1 | contig 55863 bp, 51 predicted proteins | sample Sormic07211129_1_FD_120482 | JGI IMG/M metagenome (GOLD analysis project Ga0182008, IMG submission 120482) | Rhizosphere microbial communities from Sorghum bicolor, Mead, Nebraska, USA - 072115-129_1 metaG | ecosystem: Host-associated > Plants > Roots > Rhizosphere | place: USA: Nebraska...
GAAGGCACCATGGTCGACACCTGGGCCACCGTGGGTTCGTGCGCGCAGATCGGCGCCAACGTGCACCTGTCGGGCGGCGTCGGCATCGGCGGCGTGCTCGAGCCGCTGCAGGCCGGCCCGACCATCATCGAAGACAACTGCTTCATCGGCGCGCGCTCCGAAGTCGTCGAAGGCGTGATCGTCGAGGAGAACTCGGTGCTGTCGATGGGCGTGTTCATCGGCCAGAGCACCCCGATCTACGACCGCGCGACCGACACCGTGAGCTATGGCCGCGTGCCGGCCGGTTCGGTGGTGGTGGCCGGCACGCTGCCCAAGCCGGGCGGCAAGTACAACACCTACGCCGCGATCATCATGAAGAAGGTCGACGCCAAGACGCGTTCGACCACCAGCCTGAACGACCTGCTGCGCGACTGATCCCGCCCCGGCCGCCGCGAGGCGGTCTTTTTTCTCCCAGAGAACGCCCCGAGGAGCGAGAGACCGATGAACACGATGGAACGCATCCTTCGCCTGATGGCGGAACGCAAGGCCTCCGACATCTATCTCTCGGCCAACTCGCCGGCGCTGATCCGGATCAACGGCAACTGCCTGCCGATCAACAGCCAGGTGCTGCCGCCCGAGGCGCCGCTGAACCTGCTGTCGGAGGTGGTGCACCAGAGCCGCATCGCCGAGCTCGAGCGCACCGGCGAGCTCAACATGGCGATCCAGCTCGAGGGCGCGGGCAACTTCCGCATCAGCGGCATGCGCCAGCGCGGCAGCTACGCGGTGGTGGTGCGGCACATCGCGCTGACCATCCCCTCTTTCGACGACCTGCACCTGCCCGACGTGCTCAAGACGCTGGTGATGGAGCGCCGCGGCCTGATCCTGATGGTCGGCGCGACCGGTGTGGGCAAGTCCACCACACTGGCCTCGATGCTGGACCACCGCAACGAGAATGCCTCGGGCCACATCCTCACGGTCGAGGAGCCGATCGAATTCACCTTCACCAACAAGAAGTCGATGGTGAACCAGCGCGACGTCGGCAGCGACACGCAGTCGCTGCAGGTGGCGCTGAAGAACGCGCTGCGCCAGGCGCCCGACGTGATCCAGATCGGCGAGATCCGCGACCGCGAGACCATGACGGCCGCCATCGCCTATGCCCAGTCGGGCCACCTGTGCGTGGCCACGCTGCATGCCAACAACAGCTACCGCGCGCTCAACCGGATCCTGAGCTTCTACCCGGTCGAGGTGCGGCCCACGCTGCTGGGCGACCTGTCGGGCGCGCTGCGTGCCATCGTGGCCCAGCGGCTGCTGCGCACGCCCAAGGGCGAGCGCTGGCCGGCGATCGAGGTCATGCTCAACACGGCGCTGATCGCCGAGATGATCGAGAAAGGCGACTTCTCCGCCGTCAAGGAGGCCATGGTCCAGTCGATGGCCGAGGGGTCCCAGACCTTCGAGGAAGATATCGCACGGCTGATCGGCGAAGGCCGGGTCACGCGCGAGGAAGGCCTGGCCCAGGCCGACTCCCCCACCAACCTCATGTGGCGCCTGCAGAACCGCCAGGTGCCCGCGAGCAAGCGCGAGGAAGAGAAGGCGCTGATGGAGCAATCCGAGGCGCCGAGCTTCACGGACATCACGCTGGACGTGCGCCACTGAAGCAGCTGACCCACCCCCGAAGCGCCTGCGGCGCTTCCCCCTCAAGGGGGCGATACCGGTGGCCCGGCAAAGCCGGTTCCACGGTGTCATTGGCCCACCCCCGAGGCGCCTTTGGCGCCTCCCCCTCAAGGGGGCAATACCGGCGGCCCGGCAAAGCCGGTTCCGCGGTATTCCCCGACCGGGCTGCCGAGCTACGCTCATGCAGCCGCTTGAAGAAGAACTGACCTGACCATGTCCCGTACCCTGCAACTCGCCGAACAACTCATTTCCCGGCCTTCGCTGACGCCCGACGATGCGGGCTGCCAGCAGATCCTGGGCGAGCGCCTCGCGCGCCTGGGCTTCCGGCTCGAGACCATCGAGAGCGGCCCGGCCGACTTCCGCGTCACCAACCTGTGGGCGGTGCGCGCCGGTGCCGAAGGCGGCCGGACGCTGGTGTTCGCGGGCCACACCGACGTGGTGCCGACCGGCCCGCTCGACGAATGGACCAGCCCGCCCTTCACGCCGACCCATCGCGGCGGCCAGCTCTACGGCCGTGGCGCCTGCGACATGAAGAGCTCGCTGGCGGCCTTCGTGGTCGCCATCGAGGAATTCCTCGCCGCGCGGCCCGACCCGCGGCTCACGCTGGCGCTGCTGCTCACCAGCGACGAGGAAGGCCCGTCGGTCGACGGCACCGTGGTGGTCTGCCACACGCTGGCCGCGCGCGGCGAGACGATCGACTACTGCATCGTCGGCGAGCCGACCTCGGTCGAGCGTTGCGGCGACATGATCAAGAACGGCCGCCGCGGCTCGATGAGCGGGCGGCTGACGGTGAACGGCATTCAGGGCCACATCGCCTACCCGCACCTGGCGCGCAACCCGGTGCATGCCTTCGCGCCGGCGCTGGCCCAGCTGGTGGCGATCAACGAGGCCGGCGGCTGGGACGCGGGCAATGCCTTCTTCCAGCCCACCAGCTGGCAGATCAGCAACATCCATGCGGGCACCGGCGCCAACAACGTGATCCCGGGCGCGGTGGTGATCGACTTCAACTTCCGCTTCTCGACCGAATCCACGCCCGAATCGCTGCAGCAGCGCGTGCAGGCGGTGCTCGACTCGCACGGCGTCGACTGCACGCTGGCCTGGACGGTCGGCGGCCTGCCCTTCCTCACGCCGCCGGCCGAGCTGGTCGAGGCGGTGCAGCAGGCCATCCACGACGAGACCGGCATCGTGACCGAGCTCTCGACCAGCGGCGGCACCAGCGACGCGCGCTTCATCGCGCGCATCTGCAAGCAGGTGATCGAGTTCGGCCCGGTCAACGCCAGCATCCACAAGATCGACGAGCACGTGGCGGTCGATGCCATCGAGACCATGAAGAACGTCTACCGCCGCACCATCGAGCGGCTGGAACAGATCGAAGCCGGGAGCGCCGCATGAGCACCGTGATCGCGCTGATCGAGGCCGCCGCCGAGCGCCTCGACGCGGCCGGCGTGGCCTTCGGCCATGGCACGGCCAACGCCTTCGACGAAGCCGCCTGGCTGGTGCTGTGGCAGCTGCGGCAGCCCATCGACGACCTCGACGCCGTGGCCGACCGGCCGGTGTCGCCGGCCGAGCAGGCCCAGGTCGAGGCGCTGATCGAGACCCGCATCCGCACCCGCCAGCCTGCCGCCTACCTGACCAAGGAGGCCTGGCTGCAGGGCGTGCCCTTCTACGTCGACGAGCGCGCCATCGTGCCGCGCAGCTTCATCGCCGAGCTACTGATCGACGGCGGCATCGACTACTGGCTGGGCCCGCACACGCAGCAGGTGCTCGACCTGTGCACCGGCAACGGCAGCCTGGCCGTGCTGGCGGCCATGACCTATCCGGAGGTGACGGTGACCGCCTCGGACATCTCGGCGCCGGCGCTCGAGGTGGCCGCGATCAACGTCACGCGGCACGCACTCGACAGCCGGATCACGCTGGTCGCCTCGGACGGCCTGGCCGCCCTGCCCGGCCCCTGGGACCTCATCCTGTGCAACCCGCCCTACGTCAATGCGCAGAGCATGGCCGCGCTGCCGCCCGAATACCAGGCCGAGCCCGCGCTGGCCCTGTCGGGCAATGCGGCCGGCGGCACCGACGGCATGGACTTCATCCGCGGCCTCCTGGCCGACGCGCCTTCGCGCATGAGCGCACAGGCCGTGCTGGTGCTCGAGATCGGCAACGAGCGCGCCTACTTCGAGGCGGCCTTCCCGCGGCTGGAGGCGGTCTGGCTCGACACCTCGGCCGGCGAGGACCAGGTGCTGCTGCTCACGCGCGACGCCATCGTGCGCGGCCTGCGCTAGGCGCCGCGGCCATGGACGTTCTGCTCGACGTCCGGGTGCCGCGCACGCTGGAGGCCTGGGTGCGCGAGCTGAGCGGCAGTCCGGCCGGCACCGTGGTCGAGGGCTGGCTCTTCGAGGGCTCCCGCGCCCGCCGCCGTGCCGAGGCGCAGCTGGCGGCGCGGGGCATCGAGGCCCGCCTGCACAGCGCCTACAAGCCGCTGGTGCACCATTTTCTCGAAGCGGTTGACCGGAAGGCGCTGGCGCGGGTCACGGTGCATTGCCCGGTGCATCCGGCCGCCTCGCCGCGCCGTTTCCTGCTCGAGGCCTATCCGTTGGCCGAGATGCTCGGTGGCGCCGAACTGCAGCTGCTGTCGCTGCCGGAATCCGACGCGATGCCTTGCTACCGCATCGACCTGCGCTGGCGCGATGGCCGGGAGCGCAGCGACACCGTGCCCGCGCCCAACCGCGTCCACGCCGATTTCCTGGGCCGGCCCATGCTCTCGCCGACCGCCTGGCTGCGCGTAAGGCGCCCCGGCGAGGCGATGGCCGAAAGCCGCCGCGAGTCCGAGCACGAGGCCATCTTCCGCGAGGCGTTGGCCCTGGTGCACGCGCATCCCTGGCCCGCGACCGAACCGTATTTCGAGCGCCTCGAACTCCGTGTCGACATGCCCGGCATCGCGCACGCGCCGGTGGCCGAGAGCGGCTGGATGAACACCCGCGAGGCGATGCACGAGGACCTGTACTTCTCGCTGCTCGAGTTCTTCCAGCACCGCAGCTGCCGGCCCGCGGGCGACCGCCGGCTGCGGCCGGGCCAGATCGTGCCGGATGTGCGCGCCGGGCGCGGCGGCGCGCGCCTGCGCATCACGGCCTTGCCCTATACGGCCGGGGCGCCGGACGGCGTCGCGGCGGATGCGCTGCCGCTGGCGCACGCACCGTCGCCGCTGGCACCGGCGCGCATCGCGGCCGAACTGGCGCGCGTCCCCGGCCAGCGCTTCGAAGTCGCCAGCCGCGAGGGGCGCGCGGTGCGCGGTGTCTACCACCCCGGCAAGGGACCGGCGGTGCTGATCTCCGGCGCGCAGCATGCCAACGAGACCTCGGGCGTGGTGGGCGCCCTGCGCGCCGCGCAGGCGCTGGTCGCGCAGCAAGCCCATTTCGCGCTGATCCCGCTGGAGAACCCCGACGGCTATGCGCTGCACCGCGCGCTCTGCGCCCAGGCGCCGCGCCACATGCACCATGCGGCGCGCTACACGGCGCTGGGCGACGACCTGGAATACCGCGACGCCCCACCCTGGTTCGAACGCGCGGCGCGCGAGCAGGGCCTGGCGATGTCGGGCGCGCAGTTGCACCTGAACCTGCACGGGTATCCGGCCCACGAATGGACGCGCCCCTTCAGCGGCTACATCCCGCGCGGCTTCGAGGCCTGGATGCTGCCCAAGGGCTTCTTCCTGATCCTGCGCCACCACCCGGGCTGGGGCGATCGGGCCCGGCGGCTGGCCGAGCATGTCTGCCTGCGCCTGGCCGAGCGGCCGGCGCTCCGGGATTTCAACGCGAAACAGCTCGCCAGTTACAATGCACATGCCGGCGATCTACCGTTCGAGCTCATCCACGGCACAGCCTGCATGATCAGCGAAGTGCATCGACCGGGCCCCGCCCTGACGTTGATTTCGGAATTCCCCGACGAGACGATCCACGGCGCTCCCTTCATCCTTGCCCACGACACCCAGACCGCGATGGTTCTGGCCGCCGTCGAAGCCCTGGGCCTCATTTCGCCGATTCCATGATCTCGCTGAAGAACGTCATCCTGCGCCGCAGCGCCAAAGTGCTCCTGAACGGCGCCACCGTCACCCTCAACCCGGGTGAGCGTGTCGGCCTGGTCGGGCGCAACGGCGCCGGCAAATCCACGCTGTTCGCACTCTTCAACGGCACGCTGCACGAGGACGGCGGCGATTTCTACCTGCCCAAGCAGTGGCGCATGGCGCAGGTGGCGCAGGACATGCCCGAGACCGAGGAATCGGCCAGCGACTTCGTGGTCGGCGGCGACACCCGACTGGTCGAGTTGCGCGAAGCCTTGGCCAAGGTCGAGGAAGCCTACGCCGCCAACCCCGACGATGCCGAGATCGGCATGGCCCTGGCCCATGCCTACACCGACCTGGCCGATGCCGGCGAGCACGACGCCGCGCCGCGCGCGCAGGCGCTGATCCTGGGCCTGGGCTTCAAGACGCACGAGCTCGACCAGCCGGTCAACAGCTTCTCGGGCGGCTGGCGCATGCGCCTGCAGCTGGCGCGCGCGCTGATGTGCCCGAGCGACCTGCTGCTGCTCGACGAACCCACCAACCACTTGGACCTGGACGCGCTGGTCTGGCTCGAAGCCTGGCTGCAGAAGTACGCCGGCACCATGATCGTGATCAGCCATGACCGCGAATTCCTGGATGCCGTGACCACCGTCACCCTGCACATCGCCAATGCGCAGCTCACGCGCTACGGCGGCAACTACAGCAAGTTCGAGGAAATGCGCGCGCTGCACATGGAGCAGCAGCAGGCCGCCTTCGGCAAGCAGCAGGAAAAGATCGCCCACCTGCAGAAGTTCATCGACCGCTTCAAGGCCAAGGCCAGCAAAGCCAAGCAGGCGCAGAGCCGGGTCAAGGCGCTGGAGCGCATGGAGAAGGTCGCGCCGCTGCTGGCCGAAGCCGACTTCACCTTCGAGTTCAAGGAGCCGGGCAACATCCCCAACCCGATGCTTTCGATCAGCCATGCCGATTTCGGCTACATGGTGGACGGCCAGCCCAAGACCATCCTGACCCACGTCAGCAAGTCGGTGCAGGCCGGCCAGCGCATCGGCATCCTGGGCGCCAACGGCCAGGGCAAGTCGACGCTGGTCAAGACCATCGCGCGCGAAATGGGCGCGCTGGCCGGCGAAGTCACCGAAGGCAAGGGCCTGAACATCGGCTACTTCGCCCAGCAGGAACTCGACGTGCTGCGCCCGCAGGACAACCCGCTCGAGCACATGGTGCGCATGGCGCGCGAACTGGGCGCGGCGGTCAAGGAACCCACCGGCGAACAGGCGCTGCGCGGTTTCCTGGGCAGCTTCAACTTCACCGGCGACATGGTCAAGCAGCCGGTGGGCACCATGAGCGGCGGCGAAAAGGCCCGGCTGGTGCTCGCGATGATGGTCTGGCAGCGCCCCAACCTGCTGCTGCTGGACGAGCCCACCAACCACCTGGACCTGGCCACGCGCGAGGCCCTGGCGGTGGCGCTCAACGAATTCGAAGGCACGCTGATGCTGGTGAGCCACGACCGTGCGCTGCTGCGTTCGGTGTGCGACGAGTTCTGGATGGTCGGCCGCGGCGCGGTCACCGATTTCGACGGCGACCTGGACGACTACCAGCGCTACCTGCTCGACGAAGCCAAGCGCCAGCGCGAGGAAGCCAAGGAGGCGGTGCGCAACAAGGCGGCCGCGCCCGCGCCCCAGCCCGCCGCGGCGGCCGTGTCGGCACCGGCGGAGTCGCGCGACCAGCGCAAGCAGGACGCCCAGGGTCGCCAGCAGCGTAACGACCAGGCCAAGCCGCTCAAGCGCGAGCTGGGCCAGATCGACGAGCGGCTGGCCGCGGCCGGCAAGGACAAGGAAGCGATCGAAGCCCGGTTGACGCAGGCGCTGCCGGCCGCGGAGATCGCCGACGCGGGCAAGCGCCTGAAGGCGCTGAACGACGAAATCGAGCAACTCGAGGAGCGCTGGCTGGCGCTGTCCGGCCAGCTGGAAGCCCTCGCCGCCTGAAAGGAATGCCGGCATGCCCAATGCGATCGAATTGGCCCAGGGTGATCCGGCGCTGATCGCCGCAGTCCAGCGCAGCCGGAAATTGATCGCGCGCAAGGCGCTGCTGTCGGCCGCGGCCAGCGCCGTGCCGCTGCCGGGCGTCGATTGGGCCGCCGACGCGGCCCTGCTGTCGCGGCTGGTGCCCCAGATCAGCGCCGAATTCGGCCTGTCCGTGACCCAGATCGAGAAGCTGGCACCCGAGCGGCGGGAGCGCATCCAGAAGGCCGCGACCACGGTCGGCGCGCTGCTGGTGGGCCGCCTGATCACACGGGACCTGCTGATGAGCCTGGCCAAGCATGCGGGGGTGCGCCTGACGACCAAGCAGGCCACCAAGTACGTGCCGATGGCCGGCCAGATGGTCTCGGCGGCCCTGGGCTACGCGGCGCTGCGCGCGCTGGGCGAGCAACACATCAAGGATTGCGTAAAAGTTGCGCGCTCGGTGCAAATGGTGCTACCGGCTCCAGCCAAATCCGCTGCATTAAATGAGAACCAAAGACCTCAATTTCTAAAAAGACTCGGTCTTTTCAAAGAAAAATGAGAAGCCAATGCGTTCTTTTCCTCGTCAAATTTGAGTTCATTGCCTGATCTCGCCTGAACCCTCAATGCAGGCGTGCTAATCTAAGTCATTGCTTCAAATCGGCACTCGCCGATTTCAGGCTGTAGACCCAGGGGAAACGCGTCCATGGTGGAGGAAGCGAATGAACAATTCAGACTTGGCCGCCTCGATTGAGCGGCTGATGGCGAAAGTCGACTACTACTTGCATTGCGAGTTGGACGACGAGTACGAGCATGACCAGCCGCAGTCCGCCCGCGTGCAGCTGGAGGCCGCGCTGCGGCACGAACTGCTCCGTGCGAGCGCCATCGGCGTCGTGAGCTCGATCACCGCCAACAGCCGCGTGCTGTCCGGTCGCGACGACCTGATCGCCTGACGGCGCCCCACCCACCCTCTCGCCTGTCGCCATGCCCCTGTCCGCCGCCACCTGACAGGACCGCCGCGTGGACCCATTCGCCCTGGCCTCTCTGCATAGACATGGGATGGCGCGCCGCGCGGATCCACGCTTGAATTCATGTCTTGCGCGTCGGGCGGCGCAGGCACACTTTGCGCTGGCAGCAGCACCCCACGAGACGATGATGCCGCCCCCGTGCGCGGCACCGTAGCGCATCACGGCGTTCGAAGGATCCTATGCGGTTTGTGGTTTTCATGGATATCAACCGGCTCTGGTACTGGGAGCTGCGCGCCACCTCCGGCGAGGTGATCGCGAAATGCCCGACCGGCTTTCCGGACCGGAACGCGGCGCTGCAAAGCATCGACGCGGTCCGCGCCAAGGCGTCCAGATCCGCTGTCTTCGACCCGTTGGGAAGCACTGTCGAACGCTAGTGACGCGGCGCATCAAGGCGAGTCGAGAGCCTTGAAAGTGCAGCCGCACGGCAGACATCCAGAATTTCATCGGCGAGTGGCGAGTCGTCAGGACACGCCCGCGACAGCACCATGGCGCCAATCACCTGCGCAATCACTTCGATGCGCGCGGCGCGCTCACCTTCCTGCTTGACGTCTTCCGGCGCGCCGAGCTGGTTCGTGAGACTCGCCAGCAGGCTTTCGACACCGGTCGCAAAGGCCGCCTTGATCGACGCCGGCTGACGCGCAGCATCTCCGCATAGCGCGGCCATCGTGCAACCTTCACCACGCGCGTCGCGATGCGCTCGGGACAGGTATTGCTTGACGACCTCCCCCGCATCGACTCCTTCGGCCATAGCGGCCGACTGGGTAAAACCACAGATCGCCGCTTCTGCCAGCAGGTCGGCCTTGGACGCGAAGTGCTTGTAGAACCCCCCATGGGTAAAGCCGGCGACCGCCATCAGCTCCGCAATCCCCACCCCGTCGTAGCCACGCTCGCGAAACAGCGCAGAGGCCGTCTCGACGATGTGCGTCCGGTTCGCCTGCGCCTGCGCCTTGGTGACTTTCATGTCCAGGATCTCTCTAGGTGTGCCATCAGTGAAGTCGTGAATGTACATTGATGTCGATCAACATCAAATCGTTGACATCAAAGATGATGATCGACATCATTGAGACGATTGCCTTGCAACAGGACCGACTAAGTGCTTCCTTCCGTGCCGGTGATTCCGCATGTCGCGGCATCGCCTCACCTTTCCGATCAAGAGAAACACATGACCTCCCCTTCCACTGTTCTCATCACAGGCGCCTCGACCGGCATCGGCGCCATCTATGCCGACCGCTTCGCACGCCGCAGTCACGACCTTGTGCTGGTGGCACGCGACAAGGCTCGACTGGAAACGCTCGCCGCGCGCCTGCGGCAGGAAACGGGCGCTGCCGTCGATATCCTTCCTGCCGACCTGACCCAGTCGGGCGACCTGGCCACCGTCGAGGCGCGGCTGCGCGGGGACGCCAGAATCGAAACGCTGGTCAACAATGCCGGGGCTGCGCTGTCGGGTCCATTCATCGACCAGTCGGCGGACGATGTCGCCCGCCTGGTCACCCTCAACACCACCGCACTGGTCAGGCTGGCCAGTGCGATCGCCCCTCGCCTGGCGCAGGCCGGCAAAGGCGCGATCGTCAACATCGGTTCGGTGGTCGGCCTGGCGCCCGAGTTCGGCATGTCGGTCTACGGCGCGACCAAGGCCTTCGTGCTGTTCCTGTCCCAAGGGCTCAGTTTGGAGCTCACACCGAAGGGGGTCTACGTGCAGGCGGTGTTGCCCGCCGGCACGCGTACCGAGATCTGGGAGCGCGCGGGCATCGACAGCAGTGCGATGCCGGATTTGATGGACGCGGCTGAGTTGGTGGATGCCGCGCTGGTCGGATTCGACCGCCGTGAGCTCGTGACCATGCCGCCGCTGCATGACGCGGCGCGCTGGGAAGTACTGAATGCGTCACGCCAGACGCTGGTCGCGGACATCCGGCAGGCGCAGGTGGCTACACGGTATCGAACCGCTGCCTGAACGCAGACAACGCCCGAACGGAAAGGACATCACATGACATTCAAGGCACTGCTCGCCAGCAAGACCGGCGACACCATGTCGACCAACCTGGTCGACTTCAAGGACGAGGATCTGATGCCGGGCGACGTCACCGTCGCGGTGGAGTACTCGACGGTGAACTACAAGGATGCGATGGCGCTCAGCGGGCGGTCACCGGTCATTCGCCAGTTTCCGCTGATTCCCGGCATCGACTTCGCCGGTGTCGTCCAGGCGTCGACCTACCCCGGCATCGTCGCCGGCGACCGGGTGCTGGCCAACGGTTGGGGCCTGAGCCAGACGCACCACGGCGGCTTCGCGCAGAAAGCGCGGGTGAGCGGTGATTGGCTCGTCAAGATCCCGGAGGTCTTTTCGACCCGGGACGCCATGGCCATCGGCACCGCCGGGTACACCGCCATGTTGTCCGTGCTCGCACTGGAGCATGGCGGCCTGACGCCCGAGCGGGGCGACATCCTGGTGACCGGCGCCAACGGCGGCGCAGGATCGGTGGCCATCGCCCTGCTGTCGAAACTGGGCTATCGCGTGGTCGCATCGACCGGCCGTCTTGGGGAGGCCGGCTACCTCAGCGCGCTGGGCGCGGCGGAAATCATCGACCGCCACACCCTGTCTGAAGCGGGGGCACCGATCGGCAAGGAGCGATGGGCCGGGGCCATCGATTCGGTCGGCAGCCATACGCTGGCGAACGTCCTGGCGCAGACCCGGTATCGCGGCGTGGTCGCGGCCTTTGGTCTCGCACAGGGCGCGGATCTGCCGGCGTCCGTGCTGCCCTTCATTCTGCGCAACGTCACACTCGCCGGTATCGACTCGGTCAACGCGCCGCAGCCGGTGCGCCTGCAGGCGTGGTCGCGCCTGGCCAGCGACCTGGATCTGGGGAAGCTGGCACGGTCCACCCAGGTGGTCGGCCTGGCAGAGGTTCCTGAAGTCGCCAGCCAAGTCCTCGCAGGGAAGGTTCAGGGGCGCACCCTCGTCGATGTGAATGCGTGACGACCAACGCAATGGCTCTGGACTTCCTCGATCCGACGCGCCGCGTAAAGCACCTTGAAGAGCGATGACCCCATCGACGTACACCCAGGGTGCGGATTTCCAGTCCCCGGCGAGTTCGTTCGACAAGGCGCTGGCCTTCCTCACTGACTGAGCGATCCAAAAACACTGGAGCAATCCCCCCATGAGAGCCTTCATCATCGAGCGGTACGGAAAGAAAGAAGCTGGGCGCATCGGCGAAATGCCCGAACCCGAGGTGCGGGATGATGAGGTCCTGATCCAGATCCACGCGGCGAGCGTCAATCCCCTGGACTCGAAGATCAAGAGCGGCGAATTCAAACTGATTCTTCCCCACCGCTTCCCCCTGATCCTGGGCCACGACGTGGCCGGAACGGTCCTGCGGGTGGGCACCCGCGTTCGCAACTTCAAGCCCGGTGATGAGGTCTATGCACGCGCTGACGATGATCGCATCGGCACCTTTGCCGAGTTCATTGCCGTCAAGGCATCGTCGCTGGCGCTGAAGCCCGCGAATCTCAGCATGGTCGAGGCCGCATCCCTCCCTCTGGTGGCCCTGACGGCCTGGCAGGTGCTGGTGGAAACCGCCAAGCTGAAGAAGGGGCAGAAGGTGCTGATCCATGCCGGCTCCGGCGGTGTCGGCACCATCGCCATCCAGCTTGCCAAGCATCTCGGGGCAGTCGTCGCCACGACCACCAGCACGGCCAACATCGCCTGGATGAAGGCCTTGGGCGCGGACGTCGTCATCGATTACAAGCAACAGGATTTCGCCACGGCGCTGCGTGACTGCGACGTGGTGCTGAACAGCCTGGGCAATGACGAGCTGAAGAAATCACTCCAGGTTCTCAAGCCGGGCGGGCATCTCATCTCCATCTCCGGGCCGCCCACCCCGGCATTCGCCATCGCGCGAGGACTGGCCTGGCCGCTCCGTCAGGTGCTGCGCCTGCTGAGTTTCGGCATCAGGAAGAAGGCAAGGAAGAACGGGGTCGACTACACCTTCGTCTTCATGCGGGCCGATGGGGCGCAGTTGCGCGAGATCACCTCCCTCGTCGAATCAGGTGCAATCCGCCCGGTCGTCGACAAGGTATTTCCTTTTCAGGACACCCACAAAGCGCTGGCCTGCGTCGACAGTGGGCGCGCCAAGGGCAAGGTCGTGGTGCAGATGCTCTAGCTGCCGCGCGTGCTGCACGACAAGGAGAACGACTGGAGCGCATGCACAACCCTCAACATCGGCAGTCGTCACCGCAGATATGGGCAAGCCCGACGCCGCGCGTGCGCTGTGGGACACCGCCATCGCCAACGGCCCGATCGACATCCTGATCAACAACGCCGGGTCGGCTATTTCCATCGGTTCGACGCGGTCGACTGCGCGCGTGCAAGGCCAGCATCGGACCCGCGCACAGGGCGAACATCGCGTCGACCTGCGCGTTCGTGGCGCAAGCCGCGATCCGCGCGAATGCCCACGGTTCTGATCTACAGGGTTCCTGTGCTTGCCTTGTGTTCTCGAGCAGACCAGGGACGGGCCGACCGGTGGCGGCTGGGAAGAGTCGACGCGAGCTCGAACTCAAGCATGTAAATTCTGGGCGTTCCGCCTGTCTTGGCCAGCCGGATCGACTCTGACCCGCAGCGCGATCAGCAGCGCCGCGAGCAGCATCAGGATGCCGGCCGCGACGAATACGCCCGCGATGCCGCTGACGCTGAACATCGCGCCCCCCGCCGCAGCACCGGCGGCGATGGCCGACTGCACCGACGCCACCACCATGCCCCCGGCGCTTTCCGCTTGGTCCGGGACGGCCTGGGCCACCCAGTTCGACCACGCCACCGGCACCGCGCCGAAGGCCAGACCCCAGAGCGCCAACAGCAGCGCCTGCCCGGCCACCGTGGCGGGCAGTCCCACCAGGGCCAGTGCTGCCACGCCGACCAGCGCGGGCATCAGGACCAGCGTGACGCGCACACTGCGGTCCAGCATCCAGCCGGCCAGCAACGTGCCGGTGAAGTTCGCCACGCCGAAGCCCAACAGCATCAGCGCCAGCCCATCGGGCCCGACGCCGGTCGTGCTTTCCAGGAACGGCCGGATATAGGTGAACAGTGCGAAGTGCCCGGTATGCACCAGCACGCAGCCCAGCATGCCCACGCCGATGCCCGGGCGCAGCAGCACCTCCAGTACGGTCCGCAGCCGCGCGGCCTTGGTGGGCGCGAGCCGCGGCAACGTGAACCACTGGAAGGCCAGCGTCACCACCCCAACCGCGGCGGCCGCGAGGAAGGCGCTGCGCCAGCCGTAGCGCCCGCCCAGGTAGCTGCCGAGCGGCACCGCCACGACGGTGCCCACGGCGATGCCGCTGAAGATGATCGACAGGGCGCGCGGCAGCAGCGCTGTCGGCACCAGGCGCATCGCCACCGCCGCCGCCATGCTCCAGAAGCCGCCCAGCGCGATGCCCAGCAGGATCCGCATGAGCAGCAGCACCGCGAGGCTCGATGACGCGGCCACCAGCAGGTTGGAACCGACCATCAGCGCCGAGAAGCCCAGCAGCACGACCCGCCGGTCGAGCGCCCGCGTCAGGCCCGGCACCAGCAGGCCAGCGAACAGCGCCACGACGGCCGTCACGGTCACCGCCTGCCCCGCCAGGGCTTCCGAGACACCCAGGTCGGCCGCCATTGGCGTCAGCAGGCTGGCCGGGAGGTACTCCGCCGTAAGCAGTCCGAAAACACCCATCGCCAGCGAGAGCACCGCCGTCCAGGCCGGCTCGGCAGGCGTGCCGCTGGGCGCGTGCCCCGGGCCGGAAAGCCGCGCGGGATCGCAAACAGCATCATTCATCACACGTCCTTCAAAGCATTGAAGCGGCGACTGTAGGCGCGAATTGCAGGATGATCTATGATGAAAAATCTTGAAAGTTTGATCCAAACACCGGGCTACCGTGACGACACCGTTCGCACTTTCCTCCGACCTCATCAGCGAATTGCTGACGGGCATGCGCCTGCGCGGCGTGCAGTACCGGCGGGTGCAGACCGGTCCCGCGTTCGGCATCGGCTTCGCAGCCCGGCCCAGGCATGCCTACTTCCAATATCTCGCCGTCGGCTCCGCCGTCCTGCGCACCGAAGATGGCACGCTGCACGCGCTCTCGGCCGGCAATGTCGTGCTGCTGCCACAAGGCGGGGCGCACCAGCTCCTGTCGAGCCCGGACGCGCCCGTGCAGGACATCGGCAGCTTCGCGGCGCCGCCGCTCGGCGACGGGGTCTACGGCGTGGATGCCTGCCCCAGCACCAGCCCCCTGCCCAGCGCGATCTTCTTCCACGGCTGCCTGGAGTTCGACCTGGGAGGCATGCAGGCCCTCGGCCGGCTGATGCCGGAGCTGATGCTGGGGGACGCCAAGGGCGAGCGCTACCCCGGCCTGCTGCCGATCCTCGCGTCGATGAAGGGCGAGATCTGCTCCGGGCGCATCGGCTTCGCCGGCATCCTGGCGCGGCTGGCCGAGGTCGCCGCGGCCATGATCGTGCGCGGCTGGGTGGAGTGCGGGTGCGACAACGCCGCGGGCTTGGTCACAGCGCTGCGGGACCCGCGGCTGGCGCACGCCATCCTCGCGCTGCACAGGCAGCCGGGGCGGGACTGGACAGTGGCCGAGCTGGCCGCGCAGTGCCACATCTCGCGCTCCGTCTTCGCGGAGCGCTTCCAGGCCACGATCGGCATGCCGCCGTTGCGCTACGCGACCGAGCTGCGCATGCGCCTGGCCAGCCAGTGGCTGATGCAGGACCGGTTGTCGATCGACGCGGTGGCGGAGCAGCTCGGCTACACGTCGCAGGCCGCCTTCAGCCGCGCCTTCAAGCGCGTCACTGGCAATCCGCCAGGAGAGACGCGGCGACTTCGAACGTTCACGGAACAACGAGGCGGGTGACCTTCGCTACATCTTTTCATGAGCAGCGCTATCGCAGATTGGGCCAGTCGGAGTAGCCGCGGGCGTCGCCGCCGTACCAATACTCCTTAGGCGCCTCCGCCAGTGGGCCGCTTGTACGGAGACGTTCGACCAAGTCAGGATTGGCAATGAATGGGCGCCCCATGCTGATCAGATCGGCATTTCCATTGGCCAAGGCGCTCTCGGCCAACGCGAGGCTGTACTGGTTGTTGGCTATATAAGCGCCGCGAAAGCGTTGGCGCAGCGCACTGAAATGAACGCCACCGGCCTCCTCCCGGCTCATCTGGGTGACGCCTTCGATGTCGTGCACATACAGAATTTCCAGCGCCGAGAGTTCGTCCAGATAGGCACCGTAAGTGGCCATGGTGTTGCTGTCGAGCGGCGTCTCGCCCGGGGTGGTGGTGATGGGAGAAATACGGACCCCTACCCTGTCGGCACCCCAGACCTCGATCACCGCTTGCACGACCTCCAGCGGAAACCTCAGTCGATTCTGAAGCGAGCCGCCGTAGGCGTCGCTCCGGCGATTGGTGCTGTCGCGGATGAACTGCTCCAACAGATAGTTGTTGGCCGAGTGAACCTCGACACCATCGAAGCCAGCGGTCTTGGCGTTCGCGGCAGCTCGTCTGTAGTCATCCACGATCAGAGGAATCTCGTCGGTATGCAAGGCGCGTGGCGCGACGAAATCCTTCATGCCGTCATGCACCCGGATCTGGCCCGAGGGTATCACGGCAGACGGCGCCACCGGCACATTGCCGCCCTGCATGTCCGGATGGGAGATGCGGCCGGTGTGCCACAGCTGCAGGAAGATCTTTCCGCCCTTGCGATGCACCGCATCTGTCACAGTTTTCCATGCATCGACTTGCGCGCCGGTCCATATGCCCGGCGTTCGCGGGTAGCCACGCGCTTGGGCCGATATGTTGGTCGCTTCCGTGATGATCAGACCCGCACCGGCTCGTTGGGAATAGTAGTCGGCCGCATAGGCCGGAAGAACGCCGGCCTCGTCCGCCCGGCTCCGCGTCATGGGCGCCATGACGATGCAGTTTGCGAGCTCCAGTCCCCCGATCGTGACTGCGTGAAAAATCTGACCCTCGTTCCTACGCGACATGTTTGCTTTCCCAGAAGTGTTCATTTCAAAACCTTGTTGCGGCTCAGACCAAGTCTTTCAACCACACAGCCTGCTTATTGGTGAACTCGCGCAGGCCGAAATGGGAAAGTTCTCGACCGTAGCCGCTGCTCTTCACTCCGCCGACGGGAATGCGGACATTGGAGGCCGAGAAGCTGTTGATGAAGAGGCCTCCGCTATCAAGACGGCGGGCGGCCTGGCGCGCGACGGCGGTGTCGCGGGTCCACAGATTTGCACTCAACCCGTATTCACTCGCGTTGGCCAGACGGATGGCATGGTCGAGATCCTCGGCGACGGTCAACGAGGCAACGGGTCCGAAAGTCTCTTCTTCGAAGGCAGCCATCCCGGGGCCGACCTCGGCCAGCACGGTGGGCTCGTAGTAGTTCCCCGGTCCCTCGACGACATTGCCGCCCAACAGCACGCGGGCGCCTGCTGCCACGGAGCGCAGGACCTGTCGATGCAATTCTTCCCGCAGATCGGAACGGGCCATGGGGCCCATGGCCGTGGCAGGGTTCATCGGATCACCCACACTCAACTGCCTTGCCGCAGCGACGAATTTCGTGGTGAACGCTTGTGCGATCGGCTTCTCCAGGATGAAGCGCTTGGCAGCCAGGCAGACCTGCCCGGCATTCTGAAAGCGCGCCTCGATCCCTGCGGCCACTGCGCGATCGATGTCGGCATCGGCCAGGACGATGAACGGGTCGGACCCTCCGAGCTCCAGCAGGCTCTTCTTCAACGCCTTCCCGGCGATCGCGGCCACCGCCGAACCCGCGCGCTTGCTGCCGGTCAATGTCACTGCCGCGATGTGGGGCCCTTCGATCAACCGGGCAGCCATTTCGTTGTCCACGTTGAGGCTGATGAACAAGCCTTTCGGAAAGCCCGCCGCTTCGTACACCTCCACGAGCGCCGCCGCCGATCCCAGGACGTTGGGTGCATGTTTCAGGACAAAGGCATTGCCCGAAAGCATGATCGGCGCCGCGGCCCGAATGACTTGCCAGAAGGGGAAGTTCCAGGGCATCACCCCCAGGATCGCGCCCAGGGGCAGATAGGAAACATGGGCGGTGTTGCGGCCATCGATCGGCACCGGCTCGTCGGCCAGGATGGACGGCCCGTTGTGTGCAATCCAGTCGAGGGTTGCCGCGCATTTCTCTATCTCGGCACGGGCGGCGGCAATGGTCTTTCCCATTTCCGCAGTGATGAGGGTGGCCAGCGCGTCGGTCCGGCCGCGCAACACTGCGGAAAGGCGGTGGTAGGCCGCCACGCGCTCCTCCATGGGGGTGGCTCGCCATTCCCGGAAAGCGGTCGCATTCCGATCGAGTGATCGCTGGACCTCGTCCGGCGCGAGGAACCGGTGCCTTGCAATGACGTCGCCCGTGGCAGGGTTGCGCGTGATCGCGCAGCGTGAATCCAGGTTGTTGCTTTCCATCTCGGGCCTTATGACAGTGGGGAGCAGCGAAGTGATCTGCTCCGGTTGTCAGCTTAGGCACGGCGGCCTGTCACAGGAAGGCGTGCTGTGAACCTATGAGTGGCACTCCTACCCACGTGGGCGACGGATGTAGGTCACCAGTGAAAGATCGGGTCGACCGTGCGGCGCGAGTGCGACGTAGATGAACTCGAGACAGCTGCCGTCGGGCAGGCGCAGGCGTTTGCTGCCCTCGTCGAACCCTTTGACCTCGGTATCGGGCCACCATGCGCGAAATTCGGGACTGAGGGCGTTCAGCTCGTCGATCAACGCATCGAAGGGTTCCTGATCATGGGCTTGCGCACGTGCTGCCCGGAAGGTCGAAATCATTCCCCGCGCCATCGCTTCCCAGTCGACGATCAGCGTCCGGTAGGGCTCATGAAGAAACAGCAGACGCAGCGTATTGCGATCCTGCGGGCGCAGAAGATCGTAGTCCATGAATAGGCTGGCGATTGCGCTGTTCCAGGCAAGGATGTCCAGCCGAGCATTCCGTACATACGCCGGAACGGGATCGATCGCGCTGACCAGCATCTCAAGACCCATCGTCAGATCCCCGTCCGTTGAGGCAGGCGGCACGGGAAGCGATGCCAAGGCAAAGAGGTGCGCGGATTCCACGCGGTCAAGCTGGAACACCGTGGACAGACGCGCCAGCGCTTCAGGCGAGGGATGGATATCGCGGCCCTGCTCCAGCCACGTATACCAACTCACACTCAGGCCCGCGAGCACGGCCACCTCTTCCCGCCTCAATCCTGGCGTACGACGTTTCCCGAGAGTCATGCCGAAACCCTCGGGGTTGGCACGGGCCCTGCGGCTGGCGAGGAACAATCCGAGTTCGCGCCGCTGCGCCACAGATGTTTTCGACACGTCGTCGTCCGCCGTCAACCTGGCCGCAGTCGTGCGCCGATTTCCAGTGCGGTTTTCTGCACCAGGGGAAGCAACTCGGGCCGGCCATCGACCATAGCGAATTGAGGGGTCAACGAAGCGATGCTGACGCTCGCCACCAACTCACCCCGATGGTTGAGGACGGGCGCACCCAGCGCAGACATGCCCAGCGTGTAATCGTCCGTTGCGAACTCCCACCCCCGCGCCTTGATCTGGGCAGCGGAAGCCTCCAGCGCAGCTGGATCAACGACGCTGCTGGCCGTGAGGCGCTCCAGCGGGGCATTGAGGACGTTCGCCCTTTCCTTGGCTGGGAGATAGGCCAGCAGAACCCGCGGGCCGGCACTGTGGTTCAGGGTGACGCGGGTGCCGATTCCAGAGCGCAGCGTATCGATGTGCAAATCGGGACTTTTCACCCTGTCGAGGCACAAGGCAAATCCGTCGAAGTAGGTCCAGAGATAGGACGTCGCGCCGGACTGCTCGGCAAGCCGAGTCAGCGCTGGCGCAGCAATATCGCGCAGGTCGCTGCCATACCTGACGGCCGGAAGCAGCAGCAGGATGCCAGGCCCGAGCGAATAGGTCTTGGTCGTCTCATCGAATTCGATGAAATCACCGGATGCGAGTGTCTGGAGAATGCGCCGCGTCGTCCCCTTGTCGAGCCCGCTCAGACGGGTCAGTTCAGCAAGTGACAACCGCGTGGTGGAAGGGCCGAATGAACGCAGGAGCGCCATTGCGCGTTCGACCGCACGAACCTTGGACAGGGAGCCACCGAGATCCGCCATAAACGCACCGAGCACTTGTTCAAACACTCAATATATCACCTGATGACACGACGATGATCGGGTGCTCCGGCGGCAACCGCGATCCGGCAGAGGTTGCGCACAATTTCTTGCGGCGACCTGACCGCGGCCGTCACCAGTCAACCCGCCTTGATGTTGTTGCGCTTCGCTATGTCGCCCCATAGCTTGAAGTTGTGTTCGGTCAGCTTGGCTAGCCGCTCCGCGCTTCCTCCTCCTACCAGGTCGCCATTCTTGGTGATGGCGTTGGAAATGGCCGTAGACCCGATTGCGGTATTCATCGCGGCGTTCATCCTGCGGACGATGTCGGCGTCGAGGCGTGGAGGTCCCCACAGGCCGACAAATGAACTCACCGCGAAATCCTTAAGACCGAGTTCCGAGGCGGTGGGAACGTCCGGCAGCGCGGGCAGCCGAGCGGCGCTGGTCACCAGAATCGGCCGGAGCCGCCCGGAAGCAATGAACGGGATCAGCAGCGATGCGCCATCCATCACACAGGGAACCTGGTTGCCGATGACGTCCTGGATGGCCGGACCGCTGCCCTTGTAGGCGACGTGGCTCATGGGCGCCAAGCCCGCGCGCTCGCGGAAATACGCCATCGCGAGGTGGGTGATGCCACCGTTGTCCGCGGTCGCGTAGTTGAATGCGCCCGCCTTGGATTCGGACTGGACCCACGCCTTGAACTGATCGAAGTTCTTCGCCGGCGAAGCCGGGTTCACGCAGAGGACGAGACTGGATTCGAAGATCAATCCGATCGGGGTGAACTCCAGGGGGCTGGGTACAGGCGTCGGGAAGGTGTGTGGATTGATGGTGATGCTGGTGTTGGCGACCAGCATCTTGTGGCTGTCCTTGGCCCTCAACACTTCGACGACCGCCAGGTTCCCCGAGGCGCCCGGTCTGCTTTCGACGATCGCCGGCTGTCCCAGGGACGTTCCAAGCCCGGTCGAAAGAAAACGCGCACCGGCGTCAGTGAGTCCGCCTGGCGGAAACCCGACGACGAAGGAAATCGGTTTGGACGGCCAGGCCGCCTCCGCAAGGGCGAACGGTGCCAAAGTCGAGAGCGCGCCGAGTGCGGCTGAGGTGATGAATGCGCGCCGGGGTGGGATCGTCATGGAATTTCCTCGATGTGAGTTGGGAAGCACGGCATGAAGGGTCCGCATCAGCCGGTGACAAGATTCTAGACACAATATCGCTGGATGACCTATAGTGTCATCTATTGACACGACTCTCTGCCGCCGATGCCACCCGAACACTGACAGAAGGACGAGGAACATGACCACCTGCGACGAAATTGCGACAGCGCCCCAGAAGACGGGAGAACGGATCGCACCGCCTCAACAGCCTTTCGCGGAGGTCGGTGTCGGCGAGATCTCTGGGCGACGTCAGGGCGGACGTGAGACTTGGGTAGAGATCCCCGCACCCGACGGCCCTGCTGCGGCTTGGTGCTACTCCGACAAGCACTCCTACCGTCCCGGCGAGACCGTGCGTCTGCACCTGTCTTCCAACATCGACCGCGTCGCGCTTCGGATCGGCCGCGATGACGGGTCGAGCGAGCCCGTACTGCACACCTGCGCTGCGCAGGCGCACTTTCATCCCATGCCCGACCTGGCCTACGAAAGCGGGTGCGACTGGCCGGTGTTCTCGGAATGGACCATCCCGGCGCTGGCGCAGCCAGGCGCCTACCTGGTGGAGGCAATCGACCCGATGGGCATGGTGGTGGGCCACCATCTCTTCTTCATCAAGCCCATTCGCCAGCGTGCCGGCGCGCTGGCTCTGGTCGTTGCCACGTCCACGTGGACGGCCTACAACGACTGGGGCGGCGCCAGTCACTATTACGGGCTGCATCCAGGGTCGCCGCGTGGTCGCTCGCCCCGGCTGGCCGTCCGCAGGCCCTGGGCTCGGGGGCAAATCTGGCTTCCCTCCGATGCGCCGCGCTCGATCAATTCCCAGCGGCCCAGCAGACCCGGGCCCGCTCGGTACGAATTCATCGAATGGGCATCAGTCAATGGTTTCAGCAAGTACTACGCGCTCGCAGGCTGGGCATCGTACGAGCGTCTGTTCGTGCTCTGGGCCGAAAGTCACGGCTATACCATCGACATCCTCACCCAGGACGAGCTCCACAGCCAAGCTGACGCCCTTGACGGATATGCCTGCGCCGTCTTCGTCGGCCACGACGAATACTGGACGCGAGAAATGCGTGACCATGTGGATGCCTACGTCGAGCGCGGCGGCAATGTCGCGCGCTTTGCAGGCAATTTCATGTGGCAGATCCGACTCGAAGGCAACGGCGCACAGCAGGTTGCCTACAAATACGATGCCCACGCGCTCGATCCCCTGCGTGATTCGAATCCGAGCAGACTGACCAGTGCCTGGGAGGATCCGACTGTCAATCACCCGGGAGCCAGCACCTTCGGAGTCAATGCGCTGCGCGGCATCTATGCCGGATTCGGTGGGATGGCGCGACAGAACCCTCGCGGGTATTCGGTTTTCAGACCTGAGCACTGGGCCTTCTCCGGCACAGGCCTGGGGTACGCCGACATGTTTGGCAGCGAAGCCAGCATTTTTGGCTATGAAGTGGACGGCCTGGAGTACACCTTCCATGAAGGCCGGCCAGAACCCCTCGGTACTGACGGCGCACCGGCGGGCCTTGAGATCCTGGCCATGGGCTGGGCAACGTCGGCCGAACACGGGCGCTCGCAGGACAGCTATTCGTTCATGCTGGAGGATCGCGATGCCAAATATCGTGCAGCAATGCTGGCGTCGGATGTTTCGCCCGCGAGTGTGCGCAAACACAGCCGAGGGTGCGGCCTGATTGTTCATTTCAGGAAAGGTGATGGGCAGGTTTTCACTGCAGCCACTTGCGAGTGGGTAGCAGGCCTCCTAAGGAATGATTTCCATACAACCACCATCACCAGTAACGTACTTGATAGATTTCTGGGAAGGGGCTCAGGGGAGCCTCACCTGACCAGCTAGCCGCGCAACGCAGCTTCTGTTGACTCCGGAATTCGGCGAGGTGATCGCGTCCATCGGTGTCCTGACCGACGCGAAGAGGTCGGCCTCAAAGACTGATCGCCGCGATCCCAGCCAACACGATCGCCGCGCCAGCAGTGCGCCGCGCGAGATGGCCCTCGCCAAACAGTCTGCACGCAACGAGTGAGCCGATGACGATGGACGACTCGCGCAGTGGCGCGACGAGCGCCACCGGCGCCTCCAGCATGGCGGTGAGAACGAGGATGTAGGCGAGCGGGGAAAACACAGCCACGATGAGGATCGGCACGGCGTCGGCGCGGATGGCCGCTCGAATGCGATGGCGCCGGCGCAGCAAACTTGGGGTCAGGATCAGGCTCTGCAGCAGCAGCGTGGCCGCGTAGTAACTCACGGGCGCCAAGTGCAGCGCAACAACGGAGTAGCCGTCCCAGACCGTGTAGGCGGCGATGGTCGCCCCCGTCACGGCTCCCCAGAGCAAGCCCTGAAGCGGCCGGCGGCTCCCGTTCCTGAACGGGTTGCCGGTGACGACGAGAACGCCCACCACGACAAGCGAAGCGCCGAACATCGCGGGAGCGTTGAGCTGTTCGTCCAGCAGCAGGATCGCGAACAGCATCGCCAGCACCGGCCCGGTGCCTCGGGCAACTGGATAAACCACCCCCAGCTCGGCGCGTTCGTAGCCTGCCTGCAAGGTCAGAGAGTAGGCGGTGTGCAATACGGCGGAGACAGCGGCGCCCGCAGCGAGCTGCCAGCCGAGCGCCTGTTGCCCATCCGCCATGAAGACCAGGCTGATCGGGACGCACAGCAGCGCCGAAGCGTAGGTGTAGGCGCAGACGAACAGCAAGGCATCACCGCGCTTGTACTTCGAGGCCAGGTTCCATACCGCATGGGCTACCGCTGCGGCGAGGACCATTGCGACGGTGCCGGGCAGCATCAGGCGATATCGGGCAGGTCGATGCTCGCCCGTTCCGCGCGGCGGCTGCGCTCCGGATCGCGCAGAGCGAGGGCCGCGACCAGCGCGTCAATCACCACGAGCTGTGCCAGCCGGCTTCCGGCCGCAGCCATCTGGGCCGGCAATGGTGCACCTCCGACGACAAGCGCAACATCCGCGAGGGTCGCCAGCGGTGTGCCGTACTGGTTGGTGAGCGCGATGAGCGAGGCCCCGGCAGAAGACGCCGCATCCGCGATCGCGAGCGTCGTCGAGGTCCGTCCGGTCGAGCTGACGGCGATGACGGCATCACCAGGGCCGAGGAGCCGCGCCGCGATCATCGCCGACAGATAGTCCGGGATGCCGATGGTCGTCACGCCGACCGCGCGCAGCCGGAAAACCGCATCGGCGGCGACCGTCGCCGAGGGGCCAGCTCCGAATGCGATCACCTGGCGCGCGCTCTGGAGGGTGCTCACCGCCTGGTCGAGGGCTGCCAGCTCGACAGCTCCACCAAGCGCGGTCAGTGCGTCGGCGCCTGCGCGGATCGAGGCCTCGAGCACCGCTGACATCGTCGCACCCGCCGCGAGTACATCGGGGGGCGCGAAGAACCGGGTGGTACCGCGTGCACGAGCGATCTCGATCTTGAGCTCGGTGAACCCGCTGAACCCAATCGCACGTGCGGCGCGGATCACGCTCGGGGGCGAAACGCCAGCGCGGGCAGCCACCTGCGCGGTCGTGCTCGCGCCAACGAAAAGGGGATCAGCAAGGAGCAGCTCGACGACCTTCGCCTCACTGGCAGCGAGGTCACCACTTCGGGCCTGGATGCTTCCAATCCACTGCATCAGTGGCGCGTCGTCAGAAACTCTATTACGATGGATGCTCATTATCCGTAATAGATTACATTGCGCTGGCGAGGAGCGCAAGCACGGCGTGCACGAACGCTGAACGAGACGCTCGAAGGAATCCATGTTCATGAATATTGCAAGCGCGGCATCCATCGCCGTGGTGGGCCCGGGTGCCATCGGCACCGCGGTCGCGGCGGCACTGCATGAAGTCGGTCGCACACCTTTGCTGTGCGGCCGCACCCCCCGTGATTGCCTGACGCTTCAGGATGGCGATCGCGTCATCACCGTCCCCGGTCCGGTTCGGGTGGATCCCCCACAATTCGGGCGCCCGGTCGACCTCGTCTTTCTGGCGGTCAAGGCGACACAGACCGAGGCGGCGGCAGAATGGCTCACAGCCCTGAGCGGCCCGGAAACTGTCGTCTGCGTTCTGCAGAACGGAGTCGAGCAGTTGGAGGGGACCACGCTGCACGCTCGACGCGGGCGGATCGTTCCTGCCGTCGTGTGGTTCCCTGCACAGGCGCAATCCGATGGCTCGGTGCGCTTGCGCGGAGACATGCGGCTCAGCCTGCCAGACACCTCGGACGCCCGCATGGCGGCCGAGGCACTGCAGGGCACACGGTGCCGCGTCGAGCTGGCCGCGAACTTCCATGCGCTGGCCTGGCGCAAGCTGCTGCAGAACGCGGTGGCTGGACTCATGGCGCTCACGCACCGCCGCTCAGCCATGTTCGGCCGGTCCGATATCGCCGAGCTCGCCCTTGCCTATCTGCGGGAATGCCTGGCCGTGGCCCGCGCCCAAGGGGCAGAACTCGCCGACGAGACGTCGCAGGAGATTCTCGACAAGTTCCAGGCATCTCCCGCCGACATGGGTACCTCCATCCTCGCGGATCGCGAAGCCGGCCGGCCACTTGAATGGGACGTCCGCAACGGCGTCGTCTCGCGTCACGGCCGCGCCCTCGGCGTCCCGACGCCGATCAGCGATGTGCTCGTGCCGCTCCTCGCGGCCGCGAGCGATGGCCCTGGCTGATCCCGGGGCCGATGATCGCGTTGTCACTCCTCATTCTTCTCGCGATGCGGGTGTGCCGCTCCCGGCCAGCAAGAGCCAGGACAAGAAGTGGCGCAAGGAGACTGCGCCCGTTTGGCTGACTGGGTTGGCACCGATGTCGTTCCGCGGCTCCAGCAAGACCTTGGGCAGCATGGCCTTCCGGCCACGGTCCGGGCCGAAGGCGACAAGGTGTTCATCGACTACACACCCTTGGCTTCGGGAACGGCCTATGTCCCGTCGACAGTCATGCTCGAATTTGGCGCGCGATCCACCGGCGAGCCTAACGAACTGCGCTCCGTTCACTGCGATGCACCGCACGCCTGCAGGGCGTCGAATTTCCCGAGGCGACGCCACAGGTAATGCGTGCCGAGCGACCTTCTGGGAAAAAGCTACCGCGATTCACGTCTTCTGCGCGCAAGGTCCCTTTCGCGAGGTGGGGATAGGTTCTCTCGGCATTGGCACGACGTAACGCGGCTGGACGCCGCCGGCTTCGCCGACTCGGCGATTGCGGACATGGGTGGCGAACGCGGTGGCCGATCACAAGAGCGTCTTCTTTGCGGAAAAGAGCCCGGATGGCAAACCGATCGACTACCACGCCGCCGTCTCGGGCGGCCTGCGTCTCGTCCCAGACGACGGTGCCTTGGCCAAGTTGGCCACTGACTACCGGCACATGATCGATGATGGCCTGTTCCTCGACGAGGTCGAGCCTTTGAAGCATTGATGGATCGATGCAACACCATTCAGCGCAAAGCGAATACGACAAACCCGGGTTGACTCACTATGCGCCACCACGGCCGGTCGTCACCAATCGCTGAAACCCATCTGCCGGCTCTGCAACGGCCATTTGCCCAAATCGATATGTTTGCTGCGGCCTACGAGACTCTCGATCAATACCAACTCATCCACTCGCCAGCGAATCGGCGCGATCGGTTCGCGGACCACATGTTGCTGGCAGTAGAGCAAGCTGACATGTGGATTGAAACGCTTGTGGATGTGGTGGCCGATTCCTGCAGCTTCCATCGTCGTTGCAAGGGTGCGCTGAAACTGGCTCAATGCATTGAGTTCCACCGAGCCGGTCAGCGCCAAGCCACCCATCCCTGCACCTCCCAAGCTACCGATACGGTCGAAGCCGACACCAAACGGCGCCATCTCGATCCTGCTACCCACCTCCTTCGCCAAGCGCAGCAGTTCGTGCGGTACGTCCTCATAGTCGCCCAACAAGCAGATCGTGACATGCAAACGCCCCGGCGGAACACGACCACCGGACAAGGTGTGTGCATCCATTTGTCGTTGCGTTGCATCGACCGCCATCGACCTGGCTTCGGCGTCAGGCCGAATCGCAAAGAAAAACCGGTGTAAGTTTTTCATCGCGACAGGCGTAGCCAGTGCTTTCGCCCCTCACTCCCACTCAATGATTTCCGAGGGCTAGAAACCCGCATGGATGCTTGCTCTAAGGATCGGGAGATCGTACTTTACCGTCAGTTCTACCGTCAAAAAACGAGCGCTTTTGCTGGCGCGGGAGATGGACCCGTTTTGCGGGAAAGCTACTCCTGCCTATCAATCGTCAACGATCGTCAGCACCGAGGCTCTATTTTGCCCGCGTTAAACGCGCTGGCTGCAAAACGGCGCAAGCAGGGTGTCCTACCCGGCTCCCGAGATGGGTTCGCCTTACGCGGTGGGAGCGCTGTTCCGAACTCACGCCTTCGGCATTTCCAGGTAGCCTGCAATGGCATCGCGTTAGCTAGTCGTTTATTGACAAATGACTAATTATTGCAACATACTTCAGGGATGGGCTCGGACTCCACGCTCGAACAAGCCGTCCTCGCGTTCGCCGGACGTCGGCCACTGCTGCGCGCGCGAGATCTGGCTGAGCAGGGCCTTCCGACCGTGGTGCTCAGCCGGCTGGTTGCAGCCGGCAAGCTTGAGCGCATCGCCCGCGGCGTCTACAGCCTGCCAGGGCGCCCGCTCAGCGAGCACCGGTCTCTGGCAGAGGTAGCCCTGCGCGTGCCGCGTGGCGTGGTGTGCCTGCTGTCGGCGCTGCGCGTCCATGGCATCGGCACGCAAGCGCCCTTCGAGGTCTGGATGGCAATCCCCCATCACTCGCCCACACCCCGGCTGGACCAGCCTGCCCTGCGCGTGGTGCGCATGTCCGGCGCCGCTCTGACCGAGGGCATCGAGCCGGTCGAGATCGACGGCGTGAAAGTCCCGGTGTTCAACGCGGCCAAGACGGTGGCCGACTGTTTCAAGTACCGCAACAAGATCGGCCTGGACGTGGCGCTGGAAGCGCTGCGCGATGGCTGGACACAGCGCAAGCTGACCATGGATGCGCTCTGGCACTACGCCACGGTGGATCGCGTTGCCAATGTTATGCGGCCCTATCTGGAAAGCGTCACCGCATGAGCCGCAACCTGGCCGCTTCCATCCGCGCCCGCCTGAAGCAGCGCGCCGATGCCACGAAGCAGGACTTCAACCTGACGCTGACTCACTATGGGTTGGAGCGGCTCCTGTACCGTCTGTCCGTATCGCCGCATGCCGCTAACTACCTGCTGAAGGGCGCACTGCTGTTTTCGCTGTGGTACGACCAACCACATCGGCCGACGCGGGATGCGGACCTGCTGGGCTTCGGTCCAGACGATCTCGACACCGCCGTGGCGGCCTTCCGCGAGATCTGCCAGATCGAGGTGGAGGATGGCATCGAATTCGATCCTGCCTCGGTCAACGGCTCGGTGATCCGCAAGGAGGCGGGCTACGGCGGTGTGCGGATCGACCTGCGGGCGAAGCTGGATGGTGCGCGCATCGCGCTGCAGGTGGACATCGGTTTTGGCGACGCGGTCACGCCGGCACCGGAGACGGTCAGCTACCCGGTGCTGCTCGAAGACCTGCCCGCCCCGCAACTGCGCTCCTATCCGAAATACACGGTGGTGGCCGAGAAGTTTCATGCGGTGTGCCTGCTCGGCATCGCCAATACCCGCATGAAGGACTACTTCGATCTCTGGGTACTGCTTGCAGAGGATGCCTTGGAAGCCGCCGAACTGCGCCGCGCAGTCGAGGCCACGTTTGATCGCCGGAAACTCGCGATGCCCAGCACCCTCCCCTCGGGCTTGAGCGATGCATTCGTGCAGGATGCTGCGAAGCAACGACAGTGGGCGGCCTTCCTGAAAAAGAACCGACTCGAGGCCCTGGACCTCGCCCAGGTCGTCGCGCTGTTGCGCGGCGAGTTCCAGAAACTCGGGGCCTTCTGAATTGCACGGCCTTCGCGAACGCTGGTGGTGGAACCATCCTGTACGGGATTGCCGATGAAGACGTCGAAGGTGTGCCGGCTGCGGCGGCACTCAAGCACAGTCCCGCACCTGAGCGCAGATGGACGATCAGCAGCACCTCATACCATCGGCGCATGAGCACAGGATCAAGATTCGAACGAGCGCAATTGGTCGACATCGGCGTCAACTTCCACTCGGCGCAGTTGGTGTCGCTGACTGATCAATTGTTGATGCGTGCACGGGCAGCCAACGTGAGCCAGATCCTCGCGACAGGCACATCGGTGGCTTCCAGTCGTCTGGCCCTTGAGCTTGCAAGGGCCAACCCGGGCACCATCTTCGCGACTGCGGGAGTGCACCCCCACGGCGCAAAGTCGTACGACCCAAGCACCTTCCGCGAGCTGACCGAACTCTGGGCATGCCCGGAGGTCGTGGCGGTTGGAGAGTGTGGCCTTGACTACAACCGCAACTTTTCGACTCCCCAGGCGCAGCGCATGGCGTTCGAGCAGCAGCTATCAGTGGCTGTAGAGACTGGCAAGCCGCTTTTTCTTCATTGCCGCGACGCCTTCACCGATTTCCACGACATGCTTGCCACTGTGATTGCCGACGGAGCGCGCGGCGTCGTGCACTGTTTCACCGGCAACCGCGTGGAAGCAGAAGCCTTTCTCGCGATGGGGCTCGACATCGGCATCACGGGCTGGGTCACAGATCTCCAACGCGGCCAGGCGCTTCGAGAGGCCCTGCCGGCCATACCGCTGGATCGACTGCACCTTGAGACGGATGCCCCCTATCTGTTTCCCAAGAATGCCGAAAAACGTCGTGGACACAACGAGCCGGCCAATCTTCCTTGGGTCGCCGCCAGCGTGGCAGAGCTGGTTGGGCGCGACATCGACGAGATCATTCGAGCCTGCAGTTCCAATAGCCGACGAATGTTCCACCTTCCAGGCAATTGATCCTCACTACAGCTGTTACCCCCGGTGCCGCAAGTGCCGGCGGCGGGTCGGCAGCCCGATTTGAATGGCGATGCGCTGTTTACACTGACGCAGAGCTTGCCGCATGCCGGAATGCCAGTGAGCCGCAGCGTTTACGCAACACGTCGAGCACGAAGCGGCAGGCATCTGCGCCACGTGCTGAGGAACACGTCTGGCCCACGTCGGCACGCCCGACGGGACATCGTCGAGCTGATTTGGCGTAAAGACGCGTCAATAACATATTGCAACAATTCGTCCCTAACGATCCAATGATCGACATAAGGGGGAATCGTCAATGCATATCGAGAGCGTCACCATTACCGGCTTCCGCTGTTTCGGACCTCAAGCCGCTAACGTTCCATTCAGCGCTGGGCTGACCGCCATCGTCGGACCGAACGCTTCCGGAAAGACTGCGGTCCTGCAGGCCCTCATGCGCCTTTTCGGGGTGACGCGGGCCCAGCGCACAATCGTCCCGTCCGATTTCCACATGCCGGCGGCGGAAGCCATGCCGCCCAAGACCAGGGCCCTGACCATAGACGTGCGCTTGAGCCTGCCGGAGCTGGTCGACGGTAGCGCCACTGCCACCACCGTGGCGCCGGTATTTCGCCATATGCGCATCACGCGCCCGGGCGGCACGCCACTCTGCCGGTTGCGGCTGCGTGCGCGCTGGGACGACGACGGCACAGCCGATGGCAGCGTCACGCAGGAGCTGTCCTGGATCGGCACGGTCGACGAAACCGTCCGCGACGACCAGGCAACGCCAGTGGCCGCCGGCGACCGTGGGCTGATCCAGCTGTTCTACACGCCCGCCAGCCGGGACGCTGCCGCCCAGATCCGCGCAACCACGGGCGCTCTGGCCGCGCGACTGCTCAAGGCCATCGAGTGGTCCGAGGACACGACCCGGGTGGTCAACGCGGCCAGCGAGCAGCTCATGACGGCATTCGGCAGCGAAAACGCCATCCAGGCCATCAGCCAGTCGCTCTCTGGGCGCTGGAGCCACCTCCACGACAGCGACATCGACTGCGACCCTGAGCTCAGCCTGATGAGCCGGCGCTTCGAGGAGGTCGTCTCACGCATCGGCGTGATATTCAAGCAAGGTCCCGCCGGCAAGGAGCGCGGGCTGGATGCGCTCAGCGACGGGCAGCAGTCCCTCTTCTACTTCGCACTGGCGGCCGCGGTCTTCGATGTGGAACGCGCCGCGGTCGCAGGGCAGATCAAGGGCTTCCGCGCCGATGAGCTGGCCGTACCCGCCCTCACCCTGTTCGCCGTGGAGGAGCCCGAGAACCACCTCGCGCCCTACTACCTCTCGCGAATCCTGCAGCAGATTCGCAGCCTGGTCGACACGGGAGCTGGCCAGGCCATCGTCTCCAGCCACTCTCCCTCGGTGCTCGGACGCGTTCCACCCGATGATGTCCGGTACTGCCGCCGCGAAATGGCGACGGGCGTCTCCACCGTCTTGCCGATTCCGATGCCCATCTTCGAGGTCGAAGCCATGAAGTTCGTGCGCAACGCTTTCCTGGCGTTCCCTGAGCTGTACTTCGCGCGCTTCGTCCTACTGGTGGAGGGGGACTCCGAGCGCATCGTGCTGCCGCGATTGGCCGAAGCGCTGGACCTGCTCGTCGATCCATCCTTCGTCGCCATCGTGCCGCTGGGCGGCCGCCATGTGAACCATTTCTGGCGGCTGCTCAAGGGATTGGGCATCCCCTATGCAACGCTGCTTGACCTGGACTATGGCCGGGAAGGCGGCGGGTTCGGGCGCGTCAAGAATGCGTTCACCCAGTTGCTGGCGCTGGGCGTCCCGCGAGAGCAGATTCTGACGACCGACAAAGGCACCTGTCTTACCGATGAGGAGGTGTCGCAAATGGACCAAAACGACCCCATGTTGCATTTGCCGGGTTGGGTTAGCTACCTTGAGAGATCCTCGTCAGTGTTTTTCTCCTGGCCCCTTGACCTGGACATGGCTATGCTCGCCGCCTTCCCTGCCGCCTACGCGGCGACGATCGAAGGCACAGGCCCCCGCATGACCAATGAAGCCGCAGCCGAAGTGGTCCTCGGAACTGCGGGTCCAGGGCTGGACGCCTACAAGGAGAGCGCTCAGCCCTATCGCGACCACATGGCGGCTTACCGCTACCACTTCCTGACGCACAGCAAGCCCGCGACCCACCTGCGCGCTCTAACCCACATCGACGCGGCGGCATTGAAAGCGGGCATGCCCGACCCGCTCCGGCGTGTCGTCCAGCACATCGCTGGCCAATTGTCGGGGCTGTGACCATGTCGCTACCGCCGCGTCGCATTGTCACCGCCGACTGGCAGCCCGTCGGGGTTACCAGTCTGGAACGCAACGCCCTGGACGTGGTCAGGTCCAGCGTGCACCACTCCGTGCTGGCCGGCCCAGGCGCAGGAAAAACCGAGCTGCTGGCACAACGAGCTGCCTTCCTGTTGCAAACGGGCGCCTCGCCCGCACCGCAGCGCATCCTGGCCATCAGCTTCAAACGCGATGCGGCACGCAATCTCGCGCGGCGCGTGCGACAGCGATGCCACCCAGATCATGCAAGCCGCTTCGACTCGCTCACTTTCGACGCCTTCGCCAAAGGGCTCGTCGATCGGTTCGGACAGGCGTTGCCGGACCGCTGGCGGCCCACGGCCGACTACGGCATTCTGTTTCCAAAGAAGGCCCACTGGGCGGACTTCCTGCGGCGCGCACGGATCGCGCAGGACAACCCTTTCGGGCAACCGGCCGTCCTGCAGCTACCTGTCGACTTCTTCGAACGACGCCACGTCCTCGCGGAGCGATTGCCGGAGGGCGGCTGGATACCCTCCAACGCGGGCTACTGGGCCGGCCAGCGATTCTGGGATGAGCAGTTGCGCGGCATGGATCACAGCTACCTGACGTTTGCAATGCTCAGCCGCCTGGCGGAACTGGTCGTACGCGTCAACCTGTCGATGCGAAACGCGCTGGCCCTCACCTACTCCCATGTGTTCATGGACGAGTTCCAGGACACGACACAGGCCCAGCTGGACCTCGTGCAGTCGATCTTCCTCGGGACGCCGGCCATCATGACGGCTGTCGGCGACAACAAGCAACAGATTATGCGGTTCGCCCTGGCCATGGACGACCCCTTCGGCGCCTTGGAGCAATCTTTCGGCGCAACACGCATCCCGCTTTTCAGCAACTACAGATCCTCTCCGGAACTGGTGCGCATCCAGCACACCCTGGCACAGGCGCTGGACACGGCCGCTCCCCGTCCTCAATCACAGGCCGCAGCCAGCATCACCGATGCGTGCTGCGTCATCGTGGACTTCTCCAGCGCGCAGGTGGAGGCCGACCGATTGGCGAAATTCGTCGTCGAGCAGATGCGGGAGCACAAGCTGAAGCCCCACGACTTCGTCCTGCTCGTGCGGCAGAAGTCGGAAGACTATGCACAGATTCTTGGCCCGGTGTTCGCAGCCGCCGGCATCCCGTTGCGCAACGAGGCCGCCTACGTGGGCGCACAGATGCTGCAGGAGCTCCTCACCGAACCACTCTCCGCGCAACTGCTGCTCCTGCTGCGCCTGGCCTTCACCGCGCGCGATGGATCGACCTGGAACGAAGCGCAGCATGTGCTGGCGGGTCTGCGCGGCATAGAGCCGAGTGACGATCGGGCGCGGCGCATCCTGGCCCGCGATCTGGATGCCTTCGCGACCCGGTTCGGCGCGCAGCACCCCGTGCCGCCCTCGACCGAGGCGGCATCCCGCCTTCTGGTCCAGGAGGTCGAGTCGTTCCTGGGGCGAGACGCCTTGATCGCCGACCACGCACCGTACGCGCAAGGCAACTGGTTGGCCGAGGTGGAGAACAGCGTCACGCTGCACCTGACGTCCAGCTCAGCCGGCGCCGCGAATTGGTTCGCGGCGCTCGACGCCTACGAAGGCATCAACGCGCTGCCGCTCATGACCTTGCACAAGAGCAAGGGGCTGGAATACCACACGGTGATCTTCGTCGGACTGGACGATTCGGCCTGGTGGAGCTACGCCAAGGACACTGCCGATGCAACCGCCGGCTTCTTCGTGGCATTCACGCGCGCCAAGCAACGCGTCGTCTTCACATACACGGCGGAGCGGGGATCGCGAACCAGCATCGCGCCGCTCTACGAGCTCCTGGCCTCGGCGGGGGTCCAAACCCTCAGCGGTGACTGATGCTCAGTTGGACCACCACCCCAGCCGCCGCCCGCCCTGGACGTCGCCGCGCTGGGTGGCTTCGCAACGCCCTGCGCATTCCCAGGCTCGCCAGCCCCCGATTGCGCTGGTCCGTGCAGGCCCATTCCGGCGATGCCGCCTGACCCTTCGTACAGCATGAAGAACGACAACGATCCCACCTTCACGGATGCCGCGATGACTCCTGGCCATCAGATCCTCTACATCGTGGGCAATGGCTTCGATCTGCACCACGGAATCGAGTCCAGCTACCAACATTTCGGCGAATACCTGGCTGAAGTCGACCACGACACCTACGATCACCTGAGCCGTTATTTCACCGTTGACGATGACTTCTGGTGGCAGTTCGAATCCCAGTTGGCGCACCTTGACACCGACTCACTGCTGGACGATGCGGGCCAGTACCTCGCTTCCTACGGCGCGGAAGACTGGAGCGATGCCGGCCACCATGACTACCAGTACGAACTGGACCGGGTGGTGGAAGCCCTCTCCAAGACACTTCGCCATCGGTTCGGCCAATGGGTTCGGCAGCTCGAGATCCCCCAGTCTGCATCGCTGGCTGGACGCATGCTTCCCCTTCGTCGGGACGCCAGGTACCTCACGTTCAACTACACGGACACGCTGCAGCGCGTCTACGGCGTTCCCGATACCAACGTCCTGCACATCCACGGGGCGGCCAGGCAAGTCGATGATCAGCTGATCCTGGGACACGGTTGGAAGCGATCCCCCACGGACTCCTTCAATCACGGCATCGATCATGAAGAGGCTGATACCCGCGTTCTGGAAGGCAACAACATCATCGACGGGTATTTCTCCGCTACCTTCAAGCCGACGGACCGGGTGATTGCGCAGCACCAGTCCTTCTTCTGCAGCTTGTCCAACATCCGGACGGTGCTGGTGATGGGGCATTCGCTGGCCGAGGTCGACATGCCCTACCTGAAGGAAGTCCTGCACCGCATCGGCAACAACGAGACCCGTTGGCAGGTGAGCTTTTATGAGAGCTCAAAGGATGCGGAAGACGCTATGCGCCATCTCGGCGTGCCCACAGACCAGACGAACCACGTTCCGCTCACTGCCCTGTCGCTCTGGGCACCTTGACCCGCTGCGCAACGGCCGCGCGACCAACTCTTCGTCGGCACGCCACGCAGCCGACCGCGCGTTCCCGTCAGCCCCTTCGGATCCACTGCGCCCAAGGTCGCTTACTAGGCCGGCTTCATGACCCATCAGAGGGCGGACCTGGGCCACGTGTACGCGGAGATGGCGCACATGAGCTTTGATTTCTAAGTGATCAAATTGCATTCGCCCAGGAAAGTCCTCGTTACCCTCGCATTGACGTCGCGCCTATTCGTTTCCAACCCAATTACTTTGTAGATACTCGACCCGCATTGAAGAGCCCGCTGCCGTAGTCGGCACTGAGTGCATGATGTGGCTGACGAGAATTCCCCATGCCATCTCCACAACCATCAGACAGCGCCTTGGCGCGTGCCATGGCCAACCGCTTCCCGGTCGTATTCGCTGACTTCCGATCCATTGATCGATTCCTGTACAGGATTCGTGACATTCACGATTTGCCCGAGCTTATTGAACCTGACCTGCTCAAACGACTGGATGAGTGCCATCTGTACATGATCTGCAAGCGCCCGAGGCTTTCGGTCGTCCCTGACTCCATCAGTTGGGGTGAAAAATATGTCTACCTGAAGGTCCATTGTTCGATACGCGGGGTAACTCACGAGGCCGAAGTGGAAATACAGCGCAATGATGGCAAGCGCGCAACATCGTTTGTGGCATCGCCTTTTCCACATCGGGAATTGCTGGCGCTGAAGGACGACGGGAGCTCTCTCTCACAAATGTTATTTGCCAACATGGCGCATTTGATAGAAACGCTTCCGCCGTTCGCTAGGCAACTGGAAGTGCTCTACATCGGCAAAGGCCTCGCAAAGAACACGCAAGATCGATTGAAAAACCATTCAACGCTTCAAAAGGTGCTTGCGCAAATCAATTCTGACGATCCTGAGACCGAAGTCTTCGCGCTCGTCTACAAATTTGACTATCGAAGAACGGTCGGCGGCCTGGTCAAACATGATGCTGACAAGGTTCGCGTATTGAATCTTCGGCACACCATACCGCCCTACCGCCCGAGTTTGGACGATCAAATCAGCTTGGTTGAGGCCTGCGCAATCTCATACTTCAAGACCGATCGTTACAACACCCACTACATCAACTTCCCCGCCGCAACGACCGACGCTTCTCGTCGCGCGAGCTCAGCGCAGACGGAATTCTTGCTCGTACAAATAGACAACGAGAATATCGGGGGTCTCGAAATCTATTCGAGAGAGGTTGCACCAGCTTCGACGCACTATATCGAGCACTCCATCGCCCCGTAGTCAGAGCGAGGGGACGCACACTAGCCCACACCGCGCCGATGGCGCTGGCGAAACCCGTCCTTGGCCGCAGCAGCGCGCCTAGGCGCTTCGATTGCCCCGCTCGCCAGCACCCTCGGTGCGGCGTTGTGCTCTCGCGCTCCCGTCTACCATCCCACGCAATGGCTTTTGAATTGGAGACTGCCCCATGCACCCTGATGACCTTGAAACGCTCAGCGCACAACGCATTTGCAGCGACTGCGTTGCCGAAACGTTCCTCTCCGCGTTGATTAAGAAAGACGGCAGCCCGGAGCATTGCGCGTACTGCGGCGAGGAAGCCGCCAGGACCTTGGGCATCGGTGACATGGCCGACGCGGTGGAGACAGCATTCAATGACCACATGGTTCGCACCGGCACCGAACCGCCGGAGTCCGAGCGCGCGCTGTATGCCGACCGCGAGTTGAATCTCAGCTGGTACCGGGAGGGCCAGGAGACGGCCGAAGCCATAGAGGACACGGCGTCCATCCCCAGTGCAGCGGCCAGAGATATTCAAGCCATCCTGGAAGACCGTTACGACGACGTCGAGATGGCCCGAATGGGGGCGGAGACGGAGTTTGCAGCAGATGCCTGCTACGAAGAGAAGAAGACCGACGCGCGGGAGTGGCATTGGGCCTGGTCGTCATTCGAGCACGCGCTGCAGATGGAAGCCCGGTTCTTCAACAGGGAAGGTTCGGCGTTGCTGGCTCGCGTCTTTGGCGCCATCGATCAGTTGCGAACGAAACCAAGGCATCCGGTGATTTTTTTTTCGGGGCCGCAGCACCGGATCAACCACCTCTTTCGTGCACGCGTTTTCCAGTCGGACGCCAAGCTGGAAGAGGCTCTGTGCCGGCCAGATTTGCACATCGGCGCCCCGCCCGCCAGGCTGTCCAATGCCGGACGGATGAACGCTAAGGGGATATCGGTGTTCTATGGCGCCACGAACAGCGCTAGCGCGCTGGCAGAAGTCAGGCCGCCGGTCGGCAGCAAAGTGGCCGTCGCAAAATTCGAGATCATCCGGCCGCTGCGGCTACTGGACCTGACCGCGCTCGACCATGCACGGGATGGCGGGAGCATCTTCGATCCCACCTTGAAGGATCGGCTGGAGCGTGTCGCGTTCCTGCAGACGCTGAGCGAAAGATTGACCCGCCCCGTGATGCCCGACGACGAGGCGTTCGATTATCTGATCACGCAGGCCATCGCCGACTTCCTGGCCACGCAGAACGAACCGCGCCTGGACGGAATCATCTTCGCCTCGGCTCAATCGAGGAAGGGGCGCAATGTGGTGTTGTTCCACTCCGCGGCGCTGGTCGCGCCGATGGAGCTTCCTCATGGGACGAAGATTTCAAGCAGATCCCTGGACTACGACGATGATCGAAGCTCGCCAGACTACCGGGTTTGGGAGGAAGCGCCGCCAGCGCCAGAGCTGCAAGACAGCGATGCGAATGATCCTTTCGCTTTTGTCGCATGGACACCCTACAGCTCAACCGACGAAGGCCGCGAGCCAACGCTGCAGATTGATCCCTCGTCTGTCGAGGTGCACCACATCGAATCAGTCCAGGTGCGCAGCACGGCCTTCGCGGTGCGACGAGTCCGGCATCCCCAGTTCGTTCAGCGTAAGCGTACGGTCATCCCATCTTGACACGCAACAGCGCCCGGCGACGGCGTTTGACGGAAGCTTCGGCACCTGCTCACCGACGCCCGACTTGCGCTTACGGATGTGGCTTATGCCTGCACGAGCGCGGTCAAGTGACCTAGCTAAGATGCCCGACGTATCAGCAACCAGATTGGGCATCCGATGAGTCAGAGTCAAGAACAAGGCACGCAGGATGCTGCACTGGCCGACGCATTGCCGACAAGCGCGACTGCGCCACAAGGCTCGGCCATCGAAGTCTTCCTAGCTTTCTTGAAGCTCGGGCTGACCTCCTTTGGCGGCCCCGTCGCTCACCTCGGCTACTTCCGTGCCGAGTTCGTCGAACGTCGGGCGTGGCTGGATGACAGGAGCTACTCCGACCTAGTCGCGCTCTGTCAGTTTCTGCCGGGTCCCGCCAGCAGCCAAGTTGGCATCGCGCTTGGCCTTGGGCGCGCAGGATGGCTCGGGGCATTTTGCGCGTGGGTCGGTTTCACTCTTCCGTCAGCCGCCGCCCTTATCCTGTTCGCGCTGGGTGTCACCCAATGGGCCGCGTTAGCGCAATCAGGTGCGGTCCACGGTCTCAAGGTCGTTGCAGTTGCCATCGTCGCGCAGGCCGTAGGGGGCATGGCCAAAACGCTTTGTCCGGACCGTCTGAGGGCTGGCGTCGCCATCGTCGCCGCTCTTCTCGTGCTGGCCATTCCGTCGGCGATGGGCCAGGTCGGCGCCATCGTCGCAGGCGGCATTGCAGGACGATGGGCGGTGCAACTTGGACACTTGCCTGTCGCCGAGCATCGCGACTATGGCGTCAGCAAGAGGACTGGCGCAGCGATGCTGTTGGTATTCGGCCTCTTGCTCGTTCTGCTGCCGGTTCTGGCGGCTGCAGTTCGGTCGCCAGCACTATCGGTCATCTCGTCGTTCTACCAATCGGGCGCACTCGTGTTTGGCGGCGGGCATGTGGTGCTGCCCCTGCTGCAGGCGAGCGTCGTGCCCGATGGCTTGGTCACCAACGATGCGTTCCTCGCCGGATACGGCGCCGCCCAAGCCGTGCCCGGCCCGTTGTTCACCTTCGCCGCTTACCTCGGAGCAGTAATGACGGGTACGCTCGGAGGGTGGGTCGGCGGCCTGACGCTCCTCGTTGCCATCTTTGTTCCCGCGTTCCTCATGGTGGCCGGTGCACTGCCCTTCTGGTAGCCGCTGCGCCAGCGCGACGGTGTGCAGCGCGCGATGGCTGGCGTCAATGCCGCTGTGGTCGGCGTCTTGGCAGCCGCGCTATACGACCCGGTTTGGACGAGCGCCATCCATTCGCGCGCCGACTTCGGGCTGGCCCTGGCCGCTTTCGGCTTGCTGGTGTACGGGCGGCAGTCGCCTGTGCTGGTTGTGGCGCTTGCGGCGGCTGCGGGCTGGATAATTGCGCCTTGAACCCGGCGTCCCATTGCGAGGAACCAACGTTAGGACTATGGGTAGGCGTATGGCAAACACCTGCTTGACCTGACTCAGGGCGCGCGAGGCCGAGTGGCCGTTCAATGTCGAAGGCCGCCTATCCCCTCGCGATGATGAGCAGCCCTCCAACCATCATGCTGCCGCCAATGACTTTCGCCGGGGATAGCGTTTCGCCGAGCAGCAGCCAGGCCAAGAGTAAAGCGACGACGACGCTGCCCTTGTCGATCAAGGCAACCGTCGAGACTTCGCCAAGTTTGATGGCCTTGTAGTAAAAGATCCACGACCCGGCGGTGGTCACGCCCGACAATCCCAGCCACAGCGCGTTGCGCCAAGCGAGAGCACGCATCTGGTCCAGAGGAACGACGACGGCAGCGAACATCAGGACGAACGCAAACACGAAGCAAGTTCGCACTGCCAATCCCAGGTCACCGGAGATCCCCGAGAGCCCAAGCTTGGCAATCACCGATGTGAAGCCGGCGAAAGCCATCGAAATCAGGGCGTACAGAATCCACTTTTCCATCAGTTTTTCTCGTAGGTTGGCGGCTGTTCGCCGCAGTCGATTCGGTCGATCGCGCGGCCAAGCTTCGCCGCGTCGGCTTCGCATCTGGTATCCCGCGGAGTCCGACTGAAGAACATGGCTCCTTCAGCGGACGTCACGCTGTACTCTTGCTCGCCATCTGGCTGCCCGACTTCGGCGAGCATGGCCATCGCACATGCCCAGAGGAGGAGCGCCGCGATGGAAGAGGCATTCGCGCGGAGCCAGTCAAGCTTCGTCGGCTGAGGTCGAACATTGCGAACGGTGAGCATGGTCAGTCCTTTTGCGGTGCGGCCGGTGGCGCTGCAGTCCCGATCCGCCCGTATTCCATGGGCACCTTGATGTAGAACACCGTGATCGGCTCTGCGGCCAGGGCAGTGAGCAGCCTGTCGGCGCACTCCTCGGTGGCTGAAAGGGTGACAGCAACAGGTTGTTGGGCAAGCTCGAAGAAGTGCGTTGAGCGCATTCGCCCCGCAGCACCGAACCCTTCCGCGGCGCCGACCAGGCTGCCGCCGATGGCGCCTTGGTCCTTCGCGAATTGCAGCAGCCAATCTCCCATGGGGGTGCGGCCGTGCCGGTGCTCTTGCTCGGCAAAAAACGTGAGCTGGTAACCCTTCATGATGGACTCCTTGTCAGCGTGAACGAAACAGCGAGACCGACGCCATGCCCAGGGCGGTCATGAGAAGCGAGCCACCCACGTGCAAGGCGATCGCGCCCAGCGACCATCCCAGACGTCCGTCTCGCAGAAGAAACAGCAGCTCGGCGGAAAACGTGGAGAACGTAGAAAGCCCGCCTGCAAAGCCAGTGACGATGAGCAGCCGCCAGGCGACCGGGATTGCGGGATTGGTCCCGAAATAGGCAATCGCCACTCCGACCACATAGGCGGCGATCAGGTTGGCCGCGAGCGTCCCCAACGGCAACGCGGGAACGAGCGCGTTCATGGCGGAGCTCAACAACCAGCGCAGAACTGCGCCTGCGGCAGCACCCACGCTGATGGCAGCGATGGTCGTCAGCATGGTTCATGTGCCCGTTGTCGAGCCTGGCTCGGGGACAGTCATTGGAAGCTCGCAAGCGAACAGCACGGCCCGCACCTTGTGCATCTCCTCCGCATGCTCTTGCATGAAAGCCCGAAGCCGCTGTTCGGAATCAAGCAGCTCCAGACACTGGGGATGCCGCATGGCATGGCCTTCGAGGTGGTGATGCGTGAGCCGCTCCCCCGGCAGGTAGCCCGAGCCGATCTGGTACAGCAGCGCTTGCTGAATACCCGAGCGCCGAGCAACCGTAAGCAAGTGCTGCGCGAGCGCTGGTGCGCTCAGTCGGTGCCAGAAGCGCGTGGCCTTGGCACGGCTGTTGGCGGGAAAGTACAGGCGCAGAGCGGTCAGGTCGTGTGTGTGAGTGTGTGGCTGCGTCGTCATCACTTCTTCTCCCCTGAGGCAGCGTCCTTCTTCTCTTGCGTCTGCTTGCGGCGGAACTGGGCGATGTCCGCGATCCGCAGGTCTTCCGGCAAGGATTGGCGGTGCTTGCTGTGTCCGACGCGCTGCGCGTGATAGATGCCGGTGTGGCCCGAGACCAGATAGCTTGCGATGCACGCGATGGCCGCGAGCGGGCCGATGGCCGGCCCGAACAGTTCCACGGCCATGACGATGGTGGCGACCGGCGTATTGGCCGCGCCGGCAAAAACGGCGACGAAGCCGATGGCGGCCAGCATCGAGAACGGCAGGTGCAGCAGCGGCGCCATGGCGTTGCCCAGGGTGGCACCGATGTAGAAAAGCGGCGTGACCTCGCCGCCCTTGAAGCCCGTGCCCAGCGAAGCCACGGTGAAGACCAGCTTGCCCAGGAAGTCCCATGGCGCGACCGGTGCCTGAAAAGACTCGACGATCGTCGGAATGCCCAGGCCGATGTAGCGGTAGCCGTCGACGGCCCACACCGCCGTTGCAACGACGATGCCGCCCAGCAGCGGCCGCAGGGGCGGGTAGGCGATCCAGCGCTTCATCCACGCGCCGAGCTTGTGCGTGGCCGTGGCGAACACCAGCCCGGCCAGGCCGAACACGATGCCCGCGGCAACGACGGCGACCACGCTCCAGAAGGCGACCGGCGCCACCGCAGTGACGACATAGTGCGTGTGATGCACACCCCAGGCCAGTCCGACCTGATCGGCCACGATGGCGGCCACCATGCAGGGGAACAGCGCGTCGTAGCGCATGCGGCCGATGGCCAGCACTTCCAGTCCGAAGATGGCGCCGGCCAGCGGTGTGCCGAACACGGACGCAAAGCCCGCGCTGATGCCGGCCATGAGCAGGATGCGCCGGTCTTCGTGCTTCAGGCGGAACAGGTGCGTGAGCTGGTCGGCCAGCGCGCCGCCCATCTGCACGGCAGTGCCTTCGCGGCCCACGGAGGCCCCGAAGAGATGCGAGATCACGGTGCCGCCCAGCACCAGGGGCACCATGCGCAGCGGCACGACCTTCTTCGGATCGTGGATCTCGTCGATGAGCAGGTTGTTGCCGGCGTCCACCGGCTTGCCCAGGCGGTAGTAGATCCACCCCACGGCAAAGCCGGCCAGGGGCAGCAGCCAGATGACCTGGCGATGTGCTTCGCGCCAGTGGGTGGCCCAGTCGAGGGCAAAAAGGAAGAAGGCAGAGGCGGAGCCGGCCAGGAAGGCGACGACGCTGGCGATGACGAGCCACTTGCCGATGTAGGGCAGGAGCTCGAGCTGTTCGGGGCGGCGAAAACGGGTCATGTGGATCAGGTGCGAAAACAAGGGCCTGATCGACCAGCAAAGCAGATGTGAACGCGAACGCCTACAGCCCTGTGATGTGATCAGGTGTCTGTAGGCATCATTAGCTGCGGGCGATGCCGCGGCGGTTCATGGAGGAATGCCATCTCCAGTGGCGCGATGATAGCTGGCGGCCGCAGCAAAGTAAATTCTCTGGGGCCTTCAGCCGCGACTTACCAGGGGCTGGTGCCAGCGATGAGGCAGAAGCTCGGCGATTCGGCTCATCGGGTGTGTTGGCAGCCGCTGGAGGGTGTCCTTCAAATAAGCATACGGGTCATGGCCACTGAGCTTGGCCGATTGGATCAAGCTCATCACTGCAGCCGCCCGCTGTCCAGCCCGCAGCGAGCCCGCGAACAGCCAGTTCGAGCGCCCGAGTGCGATCGGGCGGATCTGGTTCTCCACCCAGTTGTTGTCGATCGGCAATTGCCCATCGTCGATGTAGCGCGTCAGCGCAGTCCATCGCTTCAGGCTGTAGTCCAGCGCTCGGGCCAAGGCTGTGCCGTCGGTGGCGCGCAGGCGGTGCGCGATCATCCAGGCGTGCAGTGCATCGGCCACGGGCCTGGCCTTGTGTTGGCGGATCGCAAGGCGCTGATCCGTGGTCAAGCCGCGCACCTCGCGCTCGATCTGATAGAGCTCGCCGAAGAACTTCAGCGCCTGCTCGGCCACCGCGCTCTTGGTGCTCGTGTGCAGTTCGAAGAACTTGCGCCGCGCGTGCGCAGCACAGCCGACCTCCGTGATGCCTTGCGCGAAGCTGGCCTTGTACCCGGCGTAGTCGTCGCACACCAGCTTCCCGAGCCATGGCTCATTGCCCCGCTGCAGGAAGGTGCGAGCGTGCTCGCCGGCGCGGCTGTCCGCGAAGTCGTACACCACCGCCTTGAGGTCTTCGAAGACACCCGGGCAGTACGCCCACAGGTAGGCCTTGTGCGTCTTCTTCTTGCCCGGCGTGAGCATCGCCACCGGCGTCTCGTCGGCGTGCAGCACGCTATGGCTCAGGATCTCATGCTTGAGCGCGTCGACCAGCGGCTGCAGCTGCACGCCGCATCCGCCCACCCATTCGGCCAGCGTGGAGCGCGCCAGTGGCATGCCGGCCCGCGCGAAGATGCCCTCCTGGCGGTACAACGGCATATGGTCGGCGTACTTGGCCACCAGCACCTGGGCCAGCAAGCCGGCCGTCGGCATGCCTTTGTCGATGACCTGCGCGGGCACCGGCGCCTGGATCAGGGTCTCGCACTTCGCGCACGCCCACTTGCCCCGGACGTGGCGCTCCACCGTGAACACACCGGGCGTGTAGTCAAGCTTCTCGCTCACGTCCTCACCGATGCGCTTGAGTTCGCAGCCGCACTTGCAGGTCGTGGAGTCGGGCTCGTGATGGAACGACTTGCGCGGCAAGTGAGCAGGCAGCGGTGCCCGCTTTGGGTGCTGCGGCGGCGGGGTCTGTGGCTTCGTTCTAAACAGCTCGAGCTCCAGCTCGATGGCGGCAATGTCGGCGTCGATCGTCTCGTCGAGCAGGCTCTTCTGTGCGCCGTCGAGTTGTTCGCTGCGAGCGCTGAACTTCCAGCGCTTTAGGACTGCGATCTCATGAGTGAGTTGGTCGATGCGCGCCTCGCTCCAGACGAGCTTGCGATCCTTCATCAGAATCTCGCTGCTGGAGTGCGACAGCCGCGCCAACAAGTCCTGCGCCAACACGCGCAATTCGGCCGCGCCGAGTCCCTGGAGTTGTTCGCTGGTGAGCACCTCGCCAGTGTGCCGACCTTTGCGCCACAGGCCTATTCGCAAACGCCCCAATTGCCGCGCGGTTGTCACCCGCTCACGCCACGGTGATAGTGCCGGCATCTCCCAGGCGCTGCCAGGGCAGTCCGAGAACGAGCGCGTCGAGTTGCTCCCGCGCAAGGTTCATCTGCACTCCCAATGCTGCGTTAGCCCAGAGGAAACGGCCTTGATGAAGCCGGCGCGCGCACAACCAGATACCAAGGCCGTCGTGCACCAGTATCTTCATACGGTTGGCGCGTCGGTTGGCAAAAAGGTAGGCGTGATGCGGCTTGGCTGACCCGAATACCTGAACGACGCGCGACAAGGCAGTGTCGGTGCCAGCGCGCATGTCCAGCGGCTCGGCTGCGAGCCACACCGAATCAATGCGAATCAACGCAGCAGCTCGCGCATCCAGGCTGCGCACTCAGACGCTGCAGTCAAGGGCCAAGAGACCTTGACCGTGAGCGGACCCCGGCGCACCTCGACGACAAGGTCTTGCGCAGGATGCGAGGCCGCGACCGGTAGCGCGATGAAGGAGTGCGCGGGCATCGGGCTCTCATCAGGCTTGCGCACTGGCGGCGCATCAGCCGTTCGGCGCCACTTGTTCACCAGATTCGCGTTGAGGCCATGGGCGAGCGCAATGCTGGCCACTGAAGCTTCAGGATTAGCGCATTCGGCTAGCACCTGATTCTTGAGGGCCGCGTCATGGCGCCGCCGGGTGAGTCGCTTGGAGTCTTGAATGGTGTCCACCTATGAGTTTGGTGGGCACCATGCTGGCCGAGTCAATCGGAAGATTCAAGATGGGTTTGCCGGACGCATACCGTTCAGCCACACGAAACAGCGCCGATCAGCACGAGCGACCTCGCCAAGTTGCAGGACTCGCTCTAGGAGGCGTCAGCTCAGGCAACGCCATGGCGTACCAGCAAGCGGTCGAAGAAATCGGCCACGGTTTGCTGCGCTTGTGGGCCGATCTTGCGTTGCAGCAGGTCCACGTCCATGAATTCGTAGCCGCCGAACCGGTACACCTCGTACCCAGCTAAGCGCAGGCGCCGATCTTCCGCCACCGTCTCCGCGTAGCGCTGGGCACTGGCCACGAAACGGTCCGGCGACTGAGAGTCTTCGGTGCCGTAGTGGTGTCGGCCATCGATCTCGATGACGATACGCACACCCTGCTCCAGCATCATCAGAAAATCCATTCGCTGGCGCGCCAGGACCTGCTCGTCGCCCCGCTGGCGACGCGTGTAGGGGTCGTAGTGGAGGTAGACCTGAGGGATCAGCGCTGGCAGGCGCTCTCCAAGCTTGGCGCCATAGCGTTCGTAGTACCCCTGGAACAGCGCCAGTTCACCTGGCGATTTGGCCCCGATCACAGCCTGGCGAAGACGCCTGAACAGCTGCTCCTTCGCACTCTCGGCCGCCTCGATGCCGTGCAGTTCAGCATACCAATCCCGCAGATCTTTCCAGAGCAACTGCCCCGAGCTGGGCAAGGGTCGATCGAAGACGAGCACCTTGTCAGCGTGCCTGACGATCTCCACGTCGTTGTTGACCGCATCGCGAAAGACCAGTTCTGGCTTCATTCCGATGGAGGCAAAAATCAGATTCTTCATGGATCCGGCCACGCCGGTCTGCGCCCGAGCCACGCCGTAAAGGGCGTATCCGGACTGCGTGTCCGTTTGCCGAACGACAAACCCATCACGACGCAGCGCAGTGCTGATGGCTGCGGCCAGCTCTGTCTGCTCGGCGTCACGGCGTACCACGGGATGAAGCAGCTTGGCCAGCAGTGAGAAGAAGCGCGTCTGGCTGCATGTCAGCACGCCGCACTCCATCAACAACTGCTCGTGGGACCAGTCGGTCTCGTTGTGGACGTAGTGCTGCAGGATCCTTCCTTGCAAGGTGTGACGGCTAGGCCGGACCCCAGGGCCATCCTGGATGGCCACCGCCCCGAACACCTCGCTCAGGGATTCGATCAACGGCAATTCCCCGAACAGGGTTGGCAACCGGTCAATCACCTTCAGCACATCGCGTCGGACCAACTCGGTCACGCGGTGCTCGGCTTGAACGGTCATTTCCGACACGGTATCGGCCAGGTCTTCCGATCCGAATTCGCGCAGCACTCGTTGGGCAAGGTCAAGCAGTTCCACTTCGCGCCACGTGAGGATCCGCTTGCGGACGTACATGCGCTTGCTCCGAAAGGCCTCCTGCTCGTCGTCGGCCTGCACAGCAGACTGGATTGCGAGTCGGACGCAGGCCGCGGGAACCTCGTGCGCCTTCACTTGCGCGATCGCCTGCGCGATCTGCTCGCGCAGGGTGTCCAGCGGCACGGCGAGACCGGTCCTGATCTCAGGCATCGCAATTGGCGATCCATCGCCAGATTCCAGCCCCGCCCATCAGTGCGGCCCTAACTCGCCGCGCGAACGCTTCATGTCCAGGTAGCCCTGCTGGGCTTGCGCGTCATCCGCTGCGTACGCAACGTCGATCTCCGCCCCCCCACTGCGTCCGTCCAGTCCTGGCAACGCCAACAGCTGATCCAACAGCGAACCCTTGCCAGACGCTGGCGCGACGAAGGGTCGCAAATAGACATCCAACGGCTGGTGCTGCGGCGTGAGCAATTCGTTCGTGAGCGCTTGTAAGTAAGCACTCTTACGGGTGCCCTTCGTCTTCGGGGACTCCATATGCTTCCCCGGTCAACAGCAGCACCGACACCTCGGGCTTGGACTCTCGCAGGGAAGCCACGGACGCAATGTAGCGCCTCGGCTCGGCATGTGGGATTGCCACACCGTATTTGGCGTTCAAGCCCACCGGCCGCATCTCAAAACACGCCAAGCCTGCGCCCAGCGTGATCAGCTTGCTCCCCAGCGGGGTCATCACCAAGCGGCATCCTCCGAGAATTGTCATGCTGTTTTGATAGCGCCGCATCGCGCCGAGCAGCTGTCGGTAAGCTTCGAACGGGTGAGACTCATTGGCGTAGAGAATATTCGACGTCGGCGTCTTTCTGCTGTCGAACAATGGCTCCCGGTACTCGACTAACAGCCGATCAGCGCGTCGAGGGTCCTTCGAGGGGTGAGGCAGAACCGGACAGACCTCGGCTTCGGTCGGAATGGAGGCCGAAATCTTCTGCAACTGATTGACTCGTCCTTCACCCAGGACCGGAAACCAGACCAAAGGCCAGTCCTGCACACTCTCTGCCTGCCAGGCGGCGAAGAAGCCCGGAATGTTCAACAGATCATTGCTCGGATCCTCGGCGCGAATCTCGCCGTCGAGCTTGGCGTCTTCGGCAACCAGAACTTGAAAGTTCACGCCGCCGGCATACAGCGGATGTGCCGCCCCCTCGTTCCCTACCTTGTCTGGCACCAGTTTTTGCAGAATGTTGGTCAGCAGCGCGAGATACGTGGCGCGCGGCAAGGAACTGACGTCGAGGATGATGTCGGTCTTGCCGTCGATCTGATCCAGCACCGCTTTGACGCGCTGACGCAAGGCGTCGCTTGCGCTGGTCTCTTCCTCGTCGCCGTCCGGCGTTTCCACGGCAACCGTTGTCGTCGGCCCCAGCGGCAAGAACGCAGCCTCCAGTGCTGCGGCGTTTTCGTCGGTCAGTTGCTGGATGCCTTCGTCCAACTCGTACCCGTGAAATCCCAGCAACAACAGTTTGGCGCTGACGGTCTTGCGGCCGGTTCCTTGCTGGCCCGCCACAAACTCTCGCATGACGGTCTGTGCCCGAACATCGAAGCCACGGCCCGCGATGTACAGCAAGTCCACGGGGCGACTCATCAGCAAACTGTCCCACAGCTCGTGAACAGCATTGCCCCGGCGAAACACGTAGTGGTCCCAAAGCATGCTACGTTACCTCCTGCTTCTTACGTGTTGGTGTCAAGCGCCGCTCCATCCACTTCATCAGATCGCCCACGGAAACATCGCGCCATCCGCCCATTTGAAGTGGCAGGCCATAGTGCACGCATAGCGAGCGATTCAAATAGAAGATCGTGCCGCTGTCCCGTGATCCGGTGGCTTGGCTTTCGCGCTGGACGAGGAGGTTCTCCGCGACGCATTCCGCGAGCACTCGCTGCAGGGTCGTGCCGCTGGTGCCCAGCGGTTTGGACGGGGCACTGAGCTTTCCAAGCTCTGAGCGAGACAAACGCACCCCAGTCACACCCGGTGCATAAGGTGCATTGGGTGCGAACGTTTGGTCGTAGCAGAACGCGCCTATCGAATCCAGAAGCCGTTGCGCCCGAGTCCCTTCACTATGGGACTTGGGGATGAACTCGCGCTTACGGCCGGCCGCCTCGCGAAGGAGTTTTTCTTGTTCTAGGGGCAGCAGGACCGGCTCAGATTTCCGCAGGACTTGCTTGGATTGCAGACCAACGTACAGAGCCGCGGCCAGAGCCAGCAACTCCTCAACGTTGCTGGTCGCCATAACGCACAGCCGCTCGAATCCGAAGTAATAGGGAATGCCCAGCTCTTCGTGCATAAACAGCTCAGCTGCCCCTCGCAGCTGGGAACTGTCGCGATCCTCAAGTTCTTCAGCTGTCAACGTCAGGTCCAGGGACATCTGGCGTTTCGATTCATCGCGAACCAACAGGATGCGAGTGACGTAGAGTTCCAGCAGCGATTCCAAGTTCTGATCGGCGGTGTACTGATCCGCCCGCGTGAGCCATTGCTCGTAGCGCACGTTCGCTTGAAGGCGTTCAACTTCGCTGCGAAAGCGCGCAATGCCTTCTGCAACCTGGCTGCGCACCTCACTGCTGACCAGCTTGTCGCGCAAACACTGCGTGAATGAACCCACTGGCACCATGTCCTGGTTCTTCATGCGACGGTCCAGGATGTTCTGCGCATAAGAAGTGAACTGCGCCGCACCTTTGGCATCGCTCCACATCTTGTCCAGGTTGTACTCGCGCAACTCGCGGCCTTCGCGAATTCCTTGGGACAACAACTCAGTCCCCAATGCCACGGTACGTTCCGACAACCAGACCGGTATGGAAGGCCGCATCACCGTCAGCTCGTCGATCAGCAAGGCTCGCTGCTTGCGTCGCAACTTATGCATGTCATCGACCATCAGCAGGCGCTGACTTGCAACAACCCGTTCTTCGTGAACGAACTTAATGGTCTGCAACCACAAGACACCTTCGAAGCGAGGATGGGCGGGCAAAGGCGTGCCCTCGGACCCAGCGAAGGTATCCAGTTGCGCGTAAACCCGCTGTTCGTGCTCCTCTGCCCAGCTGACAAGCTCCAACGCATTGGTCCGTATCGGAATTCCCGTAAGGCCTGGCACCTCCCCGTAGTCGAGCGATATCTGGCCCAATTGCTCCGGCGCGCTGAAGCCCAGCAAGGCTCCGAGGCTGCGCAGCGTACGCAAGACGATGCGGCAATCAAGCAAAGCTCGGAACAAGCCTTCTTGCTCCAGCCTCTCACTGGAAGGCAGATCGGCATACCCAGAAGCGCAGCTTAGGAAAACGCCGAGCAACTGGGGGCTGTCGCCTTCCGTCAACAGGCCACGATTTACCAGCTTCTGGAACGATTCGGACAGCTCGGGCCGGTTGCGCGAGTTCCAGAATGCACGCAGCGCCGGTGGCGTGAAAGCGCGCAGGAGTGTTGTCTTGCCCGCACCGGGCGCGCTTCGAAACACATGCACCGCGCCGTCGAACGCATCCTCAGCCAGCCTCTCCAGGATTTTGGGGGAAAACAGTCGCACGAACTCCATGTCCGAGGTGGTCCGCTCCGACATCCGCTCAAGAAAGGGGTTGGCGCTATATGCCATCAAAACTCCCTATGGCGGCTGACACGAGGAAATAGGCCATGCGGTTCGAATTGGTCCGGGCCCCACAGGAGATAAACCGAATTGTTCGGCGTGTTGTGCCCGAGCACCACCGGGAGAGCACACCCGGCAAAGCCCAAGCTCGCATCATTCGTTCCGCCGATGAGAAAGTGCTTGTCGACCACAACGTTGTTGACGTAGGCGGGATTCGCCAGCAGCGCCTTCAACTCGGGCCCGGCGCTTCGACCCAGTGAAACCTCTGGCTCAATCGGACAAAGAACGCGAACCTGCAGGGGCTTGAATCCGTTCGCCGTGGTAAATCTTTCAGACCAGTACTCGATATGGTCGATGGCCTGCCGCGTTGCCGTGTACAGCATTAAGAATACTTCGTAGTGCGACGGGTCCACCATCTTCCTCTGGTGAAGTCGCTGGTAGATTTTCGGCAGTTTTCCTTTGAATTTTCGCTCAGCTCCGTCGTACCGAATGTAGGTGTTGCCGCTGGCGGAAAAGTCGTCCAGGAGCCAGATCAAATTGAAGTGCGGATTGTCGGACGCGAAGCCCGCGGCTTTCAGTGAGGTGCCGAGGTCCTTGAGCATGTCGCCTGCTTTTTCGTCGCCCAGCTCGTAGGCTTGCCAAATCTGCTCGTTGCCGATGTCTCCGTCACTCGCGCGGCGCAGCTCGTTAGTACGTGCGCCGTCGCTCAGGCCCAGGTAGAGGGAGGTTAGCCGCAGTTGTTCAAAGCGTGGGTGGTGGGCGATCTCCTGCACCCGGAACGACGGAATCTCATGCTCCTCCGACACCAAGCGCATGCGCTCCTGCACGATCCAATCCCGGTAGGCTGTGTGCACCAGATGCGAAAGCTCCGCTTCCGAGATGAACACAAGCTGGTCGAGAACCAGTTTCAACGCGGTCTGGCGATCCTGAGGCTCGAACTGATGCAGCCACAGTGCCAAGCTTTCGATAAAGCGACGACCCGGACCGAATTGCTGGTAGTGGTCATACTTAAAATCAGCCAACAACTGTAGGGTTGGAAGGACTTGGGGTACCGTTTCCAGCTCCTCCCATTCCATGACTTTTGCGAGCAGCCTGGCGGCGATCTGGTCACGCATCTGCATTGCCTCCCACGGCGTTTTTGCGCGGCAAGTCCAGGTGGAACACCCCTCCCGCTTCAACATGCATGCGTTCCAGGTACCACAGCGTTGCGTCGACATCGCGCTTCTCGGCCGGTGCTAGCTTCCACCCGCGATCCAGCCTGCGCGAGGGCATGTCCACACTCAACGAATAGCGGTGCTCAAGCAACGCCGCATCGTTCCCGGGCCATGCGCCTTGGTCACCCATGGTGAGCACTTGGTAGGGATCAATCTTGTTCTCCTGGACGATGCGTGCAATGAGTTCTGACTTGCTCACCCCGCGTGCGAGGATGTCCACCGAATGCTTGCTGCGCACCATGGTGGACATGTCAAGACCAGCTTGGCGCAAGGCATCGGCGATCACGAACCACATTGAATCCGTCGCAAGACCTTCCCGAAATCGCACGCTTACTTGGTATGGGGCGGTGGTACGGTGGGCCAGGATGGGAACCCCGAGGGCTTTCAGGCGCACAACAATGCGGGTGACATGGCTCAAGAACTCGCTCGTTTGGTGCGAGGGTTTCGGCGGCACATCTGCGGTGGAAATCCAACCTCCGTTGTAGAGAGCCAATCGGATCTTAGGCAGAACGTCCGGTGGCAGAACCTCCTGCAGGCAGGTCTGGATGGAGCCGCCGCGTCCGGAAGCGATGCCTATGACAATACCGGCGCTGGCGAGGCGCACTAAATGGTCGACGACATCTTTGGAAGGAGGCTCGTCCCTAGTCTGGGAACTGCACAGGGTGCCGTCGTAGTCGAACACGACGGCCTTGAAGCGCTGCTGCCGGACTTCGTCTGTGAAGGTCTGTGCCGCGCGGCGCATCGTGCCGTGGTCCCGCTGCGTTGGCCAGTGGGCTCCGAGTACCTCGTATTTTGACTGCTCTTCGGCGGGTCCTGTGGCCACGGGCAAGGGGATAGTATCCCGCAGGTTGGCGTAGTGGATCTCGCGCCCAAAGGTCGGTACGTCCGGCCGCCCGGGATCAACTCCGAGCGCGCGTCCGACGGCAGCCACCATGTGCATCTCCGCGACCAGCCCGGTAATCAAGTGGACAGGATCGGAGCCGGCCAGGGACATGGTAAACGTTGGGATGTCCACAGGAAACTTACTGCGCATCCCTTCCCAGAGTTTGCCCAGCGACGGCTCGACCAGTGCAAGGATGGCGCAGTCCTGGGGGCGTTGCGCAAGCCAGAGGTGCCGTCCGTGCGCGTATGAGCGCAAATCCGCCAGTTGCGTATGCAACAGCGCCCCCTCGGAGAGCCTCGACTCAAGATCGATCGCGATGGGACGCAGCAGCGGCGAGTAAACCACGGTGAGTGCACCGCGTCGCACCGCTTCCTCAATGAATGGGAGGGCCGATTCGCACCAAGCGTCAACGGATTGGTCGCCAACCCTAAGCGCAGCGATGTCCGCAGGCATGGGCTCAGGACGGCCGTTCAGTTCCCCGTACGCCCTCGCGATCAGGACGGAATCAAGGAGCAGGCTATTGGTGGCCAAGTAGCCGTCTTTTTTGCCAAGTTCAAAGACATAAGGCTTCACCCCCGGAAGGGCCCGCACATGCTCCATTAGCGGGCTGTCCTGCCGATTGGTCAGCACATGCACGGTGCGTGAACTAAAGTGCCGCGCCCGCTCCAACGCTTCCACAATGTCGGGATTCTTGCCCTCCGCCGACACCAGAAAGACAGGGCTTGAGGAAGCCAATGCGGGACTGCAGATGATCTCCAGTGGAGTGGAGGGTCGCGAGACTCTTCCTGTATAGGTTTCGTGAAGGCTGCATAGGAGCGACGCCGCTGTAAATGATCCGCCCGATCCCACGCCGATCATGCTGGACTCCGCGGTGCTGGCGATCGCGAGTTTGAGCAAGTCAATGTCAGCGGTGCATGCAGCCGCGTAACTATGACCCAACTCCTCAAGCTCGCCGTCGTAGTGATTGCGCTCCGTCTGCATGCTCTGCTCCGTCACGCAGCGGCAGACGCCCGTTTTTTACGGGTGGACTTGGAAACCGTCCCACCAGCGCCGGCCTCCGACTTGGCCGCTCGAACCAATGGCTGGCGATAGGCGGTGCGCAGCTCCATCAGCATCACACCCAGCATGTTCTCCCCTTTGCCATCCACTTCGCCCCATAGCCTGTTAACGGCGTTGCTGACTGTTCCGGCCTCAACGAGCCTGGCCTCACCGGTGGCAAGGAGCAATTCCTGAAGGTCCGGATGCTGGTCGAACTTCGCCCGAAGCACACGACGCATGCGATCGAACTTGATTTGCGCCCAGTCAGGCACGACGTCCCAAACGTAGAGGCCATGCGCAGCCATCGCAGCGAGAGCGGGGGTCGGCGCGCTGAGAATCCAGTCGCGAACAGCGGGCTTGCTGGCCTTTCCGGCCTGATACGCGTGTTCGGACGTGGGATAGACCAACCCCTCGAACTCGATGGGGCGCTGGTACAGATTGCTGAAGGCGCCAAACGGCTTTTCATTGGCCCGGTAGAAGTGGATTTCACCTGGAAGAGCGGGCTTGTTGCTCGGCTGTTTTCGGCCCGATTGCGGCGTCTTTGTCATCGTTTGATTCATTTCTCTGGCTGCTCGACCTTGAGGCCCAGCTTGCGGCAGTGATCGAGGATCAACACTTCGAGCAAGCTGGTAAGGCTCCTACGTTCATGATCGGCTGCGGCCTCAGCAGCGACCTTAACCTTTGGGTCAAGACGCACTGTAAGAGTGGCGGTCTTGATCTTTGGACGTCGAGAAGCGGCCATAGCCTAGTGTTTTGATGATGAACGAGAAGCAACAAGTGTACTGCATTTTGCAGTACACACGCCGGCCTTTTTTTACTGCGGAGCGAGCCTGCGCGCCCGCTGCGGTAAAGACCGGTCGCCGCCCCGGCGCAGGTGGATCCAGATAGAGAGACGCCCAAGCGTCTGGTGCGATAATCACGGTAAGGCTTCGGGCAGGAGCCTGCCACCCGTCATAGCAAAGCTGTTGACAGCACTGCCGACACTCACTCTCTTCCCGCATGTCATGTTCGGGTTCGAGAAGCGGGAGACGGGTGACGTTTCGTCATGAACTCAGGAGCACTGTCATGTCGAGTGAAGCCATTCGTCCGTCCACTATGGACGGCATCAAACGCCTTGCCAATTCGATCAAAGTCGAACGAGGCATCAAACACGTACCCGCTCTTGAAGTCGCCGCCCAATTGGCCGGCTTCCAGAACCTCAAGCACGCAAAAAACGTGCTGAGAACCGGCGGCAATCGGTCGAACGCACGCCCGGGCCACCGTCTCTACCTCACCGTTTACTGGCGCGACAAGGAGTCGGACACCCGCGGCCGCGAAACGCTGAGCATCTGGCTGGGTACGTTGTGGAGCGACCTTGTCACTCTGACGCAGTTGGACCACCACCGTGCGCTCAGCGATTTCCGGCCTGAAGGCCCGGACCATCTGGCGGTGCGTCTTCTGACGCACTCCCAGTCCCAGGCGCGCCGAGATATTTGCGCTGCCGCGCGGACGCTGCAGTTCATGGACGCGACCAAGCTGCGACCCTCGAAGAGTCACAGCCGCGCATTTCCGGCCGGTCGGTCCAGCAATGCCGTCCCTGGCCGGGACCACTACAGCGTCTGGTACGACCGGGAGACCAAACGCTATCTGTTCGTCGACGAGCCCTACGAGATGGCAGTCGAGGGCAAGGTTGCCGAGCGCGCAGCCTGGTCTGAGCTTCATGGGTTCACCATTGCTAAGCCGTCGTGGCCCGGCATGTACAACCCGGACGGCGGCTCACGGCTGTACCTCATCGCCGATGCGGCGAAGGGCGTCCCGTTGGCTCCCATCGTCGCGGCATTGAACCGTCTGCCGACGCCGATCGTGGAAGCGGCTTGGGATGGCGAATCGGCACCATCAATGCCGATTTTTTTTAGTCCCGGCGCTATCGCTCGCAATGAGGCCGCAGCCGCCAAGCCGGCGTCGGAGCCCCGCAAGGTCGCACGGGGGCCGCGCAGCACGGTGGGCTATGTACAAACTTTCGTAGGCCCGCAGCGCCGCCCAAAAGGCAGGATGCCGATCGAGGCCCACGCGCAAGTCGGCACCTTGCTCAAGTCGGTGCTTGTAGTTTCGCACCACCGCAAGGGCGTCTACAACCGTGTGAACGGGATTCGCAGCGAACTCGATGAGTGGACGCAACGGGAATACAACCATGCCGAGTTGCCCAGCGAACAGTTCTTCGACCTCTACTACCACGAGTCCGGTTCGTCGTTCGCGCGCACCCTTTCGCCGGACGAGCGCTCTCTTCACGTCGGCAGTCTGGAACAGGTCAAGCAGATCCTGGCCCAGCACTATCCGGACAGCCCGCCTCTGCGCACGCTCATGAAGAAGCTGGATACTTCCATCGGTTCGATGCAGA